>Ga0123356_10001212_pt1 | contig 28657 bp, 23 predicted proteins | sample TergutEmb28metaG_2_FD_92546 | JGI IMG/M metagenome (GOLD analysis project Ga0123356, IMG submission 92546) | Embiratermes neotenicus P3 segment gut microbial communities from Petit-Saut dam, French Guiana - Emb289 P3 | ecosystem: Host-associated > Arthropoda: Insects > Digestive system > Gut ...
GATAAAATGCCTAAAAAAGGCGGTTAAAAAATGTAGTTAAATAGCAGTCCGAAAATAAAAAATGTTACACTCTAACTTTGAGGAATGGAGTGTAACGAATGAAAGGACTGAATTGGGTGGAAACGAAGGACATAAACCGTGCAGTTAAGAATAATCCTGATAAATTTCCTGCAGGGTATACTCTTACACTAAACAACAGTGAGTTATGTCAACTGGTTAAAAATTTTCACCGGTTCGAGAAACTTAAGCACTCATCAGCATTGCCCACAGCATTTACAGAGAGAGGGCTTTACATGCTTGCGACGATTTTGAAAAGTCCGATTGCTACTCAGACAACTATTGCTATTGTTGATGCTTTTGCTAAACTGCGTGAGCTTGCTGATGTTGCGTGTCAATTAGTAGCCACTCAAGATGAAAATTCTCAAGAAGCATTGATGATACGTGGTGGCGATATAATTTCGGAAATTATAGACGAAACCATCATGAATGTAGTTGGTGATGAAACTAGCTTTGAATTAAACCTAGGTGCACTAAAGGTCAAACACACTGTAAAAAGAGAAAAGAGAATAACTTAATCGTCCCCTTGTGTACTAAACTCTATAATTCTATTGAAGAATTGTCTGCTTGTGTTGCGGTGGCTTATACAGATGATTGTGCGGTCGGGGTATTCGCGGAGTAAGTCGGATATTATCTTGGCTTCGAGTGCCTCGTCCATGTTTGAAAATGCTTCGTCGATGAGCATGACATCCGAGTCGGAAACAAGTGCTTGCGAAAGCCCCAAGCGTGACTTTTCACCACCGCTAAGTACCTTGTTGTTTAAAATGGCATTGCCTTTTTCGTCATGTTGACTTTCGAGCGCTGTAAGCTGTATCAGCTTCTCAAGCTTTTCATAAGAAATTGAAGCTCCAAGCAAAATGTTATCACGCAGGTTAAGTGTCAGGGCATTGGTGTGCTGGAATGTAATACCAAATATCCGGCGAAGTGAAGCAAGGCTGATATCACGTAAATCCACGTTATTAATGTAAATGCTACCCTCATAATCGGTAATAAGACCCATGAGGACATTAAATATGGTCGATTTGCCAGCCCCACTCTCCCCAAAGAGCATAACTTTTTCGCCTTTTATTATCTCAAAATCCGGTACAGAAACTGTGCGTCCGCCATCGAAAGTAACCTTAACAGCCTCTGCTTTTAAGCTCTCAAAGGTCGCGATTTCCATGCCGGTTTCATTTTCCAATTCCACATCGTCAAACTCCCGCAGTTGAGATATGAAAGGTTTCATTGCTTTGTATTCAATATACCACCTGTGAATATTTGAAAACGTACTAAGAAACAGTGGGATATTTATATACAGCATTAATACAATTCCCGCATCGCTTGAAAAATCAGAAGAAAATCGCATTGTTGCAAAAATAATCAAAAGCGGAGCAATAATACGTCCAAGTGTAGTTACTTCAAACATATAGTTTACAAGAGTCTCACTTCGCACCATAATACGTTTTATCTTTTTGAGAATCGTAACTGCACGCTCTGTAAAAAATGCATACGCGCTCTTAGCCTTCACATTGCCAACATTTTCAAAAGCTTCTTGTGTTACTGTGCTTAGTTCGCCGGTGCGAGCCAATCTTTCGTGTAATAAATCTGTTAGCGTATCGCCCGCTTTCTTAGTGGCAAGAAAATACAAAGGCGTTACTAAAACGGAGAATATCCCTGCAAACAGGTTTAAGCGGAAAATAATAATGCCATAGAATATAAAGATGATTCCGTTTGATACAATCCGTAAAACGCTGCTTGCAAAGAAAGATACACCATCGGATGATTCAAAGAGCCTGATAAAAAGGTCGGCTGCAGGACGATTGGTAAAATAGCTGTTCTTAGCTCGAAGCAGTAAGGAGAGATAATGCTTTAGTAATTGCGTAAGAGAACTGTATTGAAAATCAGTTAATATATATGCACTAAACACATTCAACCCAAACACAAGGGCAAATAGCCCCACAGTAATCAGCAACCGCAGGGAAAATCCATCAAAATTCAATACAAGGAGATTCTCACTGAGCACCTGCTCCAACCGACTGTTGGCAAACAGCAGTAAGATACCTACCCCCAGCGTAAGCACTATGTAACACACAAGGGTCAGCCTCGCTCTGATACCCTCAAGCATAATTCTAATTATTGTTTTCATTCGTTTACTTAAACCGTTCTTTGAAAAATTTTACGGCTTCTATTGCTTCGCCGGGTCCGACTATTATTTTCCAACCGGGGAGGGCTTCTTCTATTTCGCCTTTTAGGACTGCAACTTTGCCTGGGATTACGAGTGTTCGGCTTTTTATTTTGCTTTCTATTTCAAACTCTTTGAAGAACTTTGCGAGTGATGAAGCTGACAGCTTCCCTGCTGCCCATGCTGTGAGCACCGAGTAGCCGCCTGCATCCGAAATTAGCAAGTTCATTGGTACACCCGAGCGTTCAAGCTCACCTGTTACCACAAAGTATGTCAGTGCAAAGTCAACTGTTGTTACGCAGATTGAGTTTTCATCTGCTCCGTTTAGCGGATATATTCCCGGCTCGACTTTCATCGGCTTTTGCGGGTCGGTGTAGATATTTTGTCTTAAGCCATAGAGTGGCAGTGCTTGTGCGATTGATATATTTTCCATGATTATTATTGAGCCGTATTTTAATGTAAACAACGACGCCAGAGCGGTTTGAAGATGTGCATTGCCTTTTGCAAGTTTACCGACGTTTATAAGCGACGGATAGCCGAAAGTGCGATCATTGCCTTTAAGTGCCGCGCGTCTTATTTGCACTGTGTTTGCAAAGGCATCTTTGATTGAAACGCAGCCGACATCAAGAATGAGATTCTTGTTTCCAAGCTTTTCTATTGCTTCAACCGTGTCGTGCAATTCGTCTAAGTCCTTGCCTGAAACACCAAGTGGCACACCAAACAGAGCAGCAAGAGCGTTCATCGCTTCATAGTTGCTTGCGTTTGCGCCATTGAGAATACAAGCGTTGGAACACAGGGGGACGGTTCTCTTGTGTTCAGCAAGTGTTTCCAGTGCTTTGCGGGCTGTGTCAACGTCGTTGCAGTCCAATATTAAGGTGCGATTGGTGTCGGTTGACCGCTTCGCGAGTTCGCTATACCCCGTTGCATCCCCGTTGTATTGCAAATTCAGCATTTCAACGTACATTCTCTCGCCAAGTCTGTCGTAATCGATTTTTTGAACTTGAGATAGCTTCTCATCGAAACAGTCCTCACAAACAGCAACGGCGAATAAGTTCTTTGAAACAAAGGTTTTTTCATGACGGAATAAAACAGTTTCACCACCTAGAGTGTGTTGCTCGGATGAGGTTGTCTCGCCTGACACACCTGTACTGCTTGCAGTGAGAGTTATTTTTGCCATTGGCGGTGCGGTTGCATCGCCGAGAGTTGCCAGTGCTTCATCACTAAGATGAGGGCACTTACTCAGCTCTATTGCTCCTTGAGCAACTTTCATCGAAAACGCCATACAAGTGGCATTCCCGCAATCCTTGCAGTTAGTTTTCGGAGTTAACTTAAAAATATCAAGTCCTTTTAAAGCCATAATTCACACCCTCCTTAAACCAGTGCATCTATCAGCACGGAAATCGTCTTAACCGACTCCGGATGACAGAGTATTACAGCGTTTGAGCCTGCTGCAAGGCAAGCCGCCGCTGTAGAAACTTCCATGTTTATTCCGCGCTCTTCTTTGCAGCCCCATTCGGGATAATCCTCTTCATTTGCGATTGACTCCTTTACCACCCATGTTTCAGCCGAAACGGGAGTGATAATCGGCATTTTTAGCATCGCATCATCTTGAGCAAGTGCGGCGAGCTTCACTCTTTCGATTGTTGAAGCAATGTATTCAAAGCCGTAGCCGCCTGCTGCCGAGCCGAGGTTCATAACGGTTTTTTCGGGCTTAATACCTAAAACGTTAATCAGAACGTTGAGCTGCTTTGCAAGATTGATATCAACCGCTGATTCTGCTGTGATATTCTGCTCATACGCGAGGGCGGCGGCAGTTGCAACGGCTTTGTAATTTTCTTCGTGTGCCGAAAGGATAAGAACGTTTTTCCCTTGTGCTGCTTCTGCGACTTTTTCGAGTAGTTTGCTGTCTTTTTCGATGTGCTTACTACCTTCAATTGCAATCGGAATGTTTACAGCTTCAACCACCTTTTTAACCAGTGCGACACACTCGTCAATAGGCTTATCGCCATTGTTCGGGTGAGCACTATCAAGACACAGCACAAGAAAATCAGCGCCCGGCATCGCCGCGGCTCGCTTCGCCATTTCGGGCACAGTCACTGCTCCATCGTAGAACGCTTCAAGCCCTGCAATTCCTTTAATATAACCCATGTCGGAAACAGCAACACCGATTTTTGGGCGGTTTGTTATAGGGGCATCAAAGGTATAAAGCGGTAGAAAATTCTCCCCGCCGAGGGTTATTGCATTTTCACCGACACCAATCGTTACTGCATTGATACTCGTAGGAAATACTTGCGGTTCCTGCTTAAAAGCCATATCATTCATTCCTCCACATTGTCTTTCTCCCGATTATACTTCATAGAATAAAAATCATCAAGCAAAAACGCAACATAACGCAACATAATGCACAAATTTCTTGCATTTTACTTGCCGGTATAGTACAGTTTAGATAATCGGGATTTTTGCTTATATCGTTTTATTTTTATTGTCGCGGAGGGACTTAAATGCCAAAAATAATAGCAGTTGCCGGTAAGGGCGGAACAGGAAAAACGACCCTTTGCGGTATGATAATCCGTCACCTTTCAAGCAAAGAAAAAGGGCAAGTCCTTGCAGTTGATGCAGACCCGAACTCAAACTTAAACGAAGTGCTCGGCGTTACCGCACCCACAACTCTCGGCGATATCCGCGAAATAGTCCTCAAAGAAACCTCGGGTGAAACAGCACCCGGCGGCATGAACAAGCAAGAATACATGGACTTCATGTTCGGCGACGCCCTTGCAGAAGAGGATTCGTTCGATTTACTCGTTATGGGAAGAACGCAAGGCAAAGGCTGCTACTGCTTCATTAACGGCATTGTCAGGTCACAAATCGACAAATATTCAAGCTCCTATTCACACATTATAATCGACAACGAAGCAGGCTTCGAGCACATTAGCCGAGGCATACTCCCGAAAATAGATATTTTATTGCTCGTCAGCGACTGTTCTCGCCGCGGTATCCAAGCCGCAGGACGCGCCGCAGTCTTAGTAGAAGAGCTTGCTTTGAAACCCGACACATTAAAACTCGTTGTCAACCGTGCTCCAAACGGTGAACTGCCCGAAGGTGTCGCAGAAGAGATGAAGGCACAAAACCTTGATTTATTGGGCGTGATTCCCAACGACGACGCTGTATATCAATATGATTCAGAGGGTAAGCCAACAACAGATGTACCCGACAATAGTGCAATAAAAATTGCTGTTAAGAAAATAATAACAGATTTAAACTTATAAATAATTATCAGGAGGGTTTTATGGCTAATTTGTTTGATCTTATTTATGGCGGATCTAATGCGGTTGCAGGGCTTGTTGAGGGTGCTGTCAATGATGCGATTGCAAAACATGGAGAAGGGAAAAAGCTGAGCTTCCCCGATACAGCGTATTTTTCACCGACTATCTTTGCAGCAACAGGTGTAAAGGTTCAGCAGTTAAGTGATTTACCCGCTTGTGTCGGGGTGTTGAAGAGTCTCATCACAAACACCGCAGAGCTGGGTGACGCGCTTAACGCAGGGCTTGCAACAGCCGTCGGAGCAGAGATACTCGAGTTGCTCGGCTATATCGATGCAAACCCGTATGCCGACGGACCCGGTATCGGCTTTATACCTGATTCAATAATCCGCTCGCTTGGCGTACCGCTTGTAACAGGCGATATCCCCGGCGTTGCAGTCGTCATCGGCAAAGCAGCAGACCCGCAAAACCTTGCAGATGTTGTAAAAGACTATCAGATTAAAGGACTTTTAACCTTCCTTATCGGCGATGTCATTGACCAGGCAGTTGAAACTGGAGTCAAAATGGGACTTGATTACCGTGTAATACCGCTCGGACACAGCATTACAGCAGTAATTCATGTTGTCACAGTCGCAATACGTGCAGCACTCATATTCGGTGGACTTCAGCCGGGCGACCTTCCGGGATTGCTTGCGTATACTAAAGAACGCGTGCCTGCGTTTGTCAACGTATTTGGAGCACCCGACGAAGTAGCCGTCGCAGCAGGTGCGGGCGCAATCGCACTCGGCTTCCCCGTCATTGTTGACGTTGACCTTGGCGACCTGCAAGTACCGGGAGCACTTGTGTCTGAAACCGACCATTCAAAAATTGTGGAGAAGTCACTTGAGCTTCGTAACATCAAAGTCAAAGCAAAGAACATTGATATTTGCATGGGCTTTGCTTCGGCATTTGAGGGCGAAATAATCAGAAAAGCTGATATGCACGCTGAGTTTTATTCGAGCTCAAACCCAACGTGCGAGCTTGTAATCTCGCGTGATGTCGGCGAGCTCGACGGCGAAGCCATTGAAATCATCGGATCCGATATTGACGGCACAGCACCTGTAGAGCTTCCGCTCGGGGTGCTTGTTGAGGTTGCAGGAGCAAAAATGCACACTGATTTTGAGCCTGTCATCGAGCGTAAAATCCACCATTGGTTTAATTACATTGAGGGTGTGATGCACACAGGGCAGCGAAACCTTTTCCGCGTCAGAATTAGTAATGACGCGTATAATAAAGGTCTTCGCCTGCAAGACCTTGCCAAAGTCATCCATCACGAGGTTATGGGCGAGTTTGGCTCGGTTGTCGATAAGTGCAAGGTCACCCTTTTCACAGAAAAGGAAAAGGTGCAGTCACTTCTCGACGAGCTTGCAATGCCGCGTTATAGGGCGCGCGACGATAGGCTTTCTTCAATGACTGACGAAAGTGTCGATACATATTACACATGTATCCTCTGTCAGTCATTCGCACCGGCACATGTGTGCGTCGTGACCCCCGAACGTCTCGGCTTATGCGGAGCCGTTTCGTGGCTCGATGCCCGTGCGACCAAGGAGCTCACGCCGCACGGACCGTGCCAGCCGATTGCGAAAATCGGCTGCACGGATGAGCGCACGGGCGCTTTCACAGAAGTTAACAAACTTGTGAAAGAAGCCACCCGCGGCGCCGTAGAGCGTGTGACGCTCTATTCGCTTGTCGAGGACCCCATGACAAGCTGCGGTTGCTTCGAATGCATCTGCGGCATAATGCCCGAAGCAAAAGGCGTAGTCGTCGTCAATCGCGAATACGCAGGCATGACGCCGTCAGGCATGACCTTCGGCGAGCTCGCCTCACTGACAGGCGGCGGTGTGCAAACCCCCGGTTTCATGGGTCACGGACGCCATTTCATCGCTTCTAAAAAGTTCGTATCTGCAGAGGGCGGAATCAGCCGTATCGTCTGGATGCCAAAAGAACTCAAAGACGATGTCGCCGAAAGACTTAACAAAACCGCTAAAGAGCAATGCGGCATAGATAATTTCACAGACATGATTTGCGACGAAACAATTGCAATAGACGCCGATGCGGTCGTTGACTTCTTGAAGTCCAAAAACCACCCCGCACTTGCAATGACAGATATCGAATTCTAATGTTTGGTCTTGCTGTAGATATAGGCACGACAACTGTGTCGGCGATGCTGGTCGATTTGCAAACTGATAAGATATGTGCAAAAGCAACCGTTTACAATGCTCAAATCCGTTATGGGTCTGATGTAATTTTCCGGATTATTAATCAACAAAAGCCTGATGGAATCAATAGACTTCAAAAAGCAATTGTTAAAGACACACTTGAGCCGTTAATTGACGGCTTATGTGTGTCTGCGGATATTTCACGTGATAAAATCATCAAAATGACCGTAGCGGCAAATACAACCATGAACCATCTTCTGCTTGGAATCGATGCAAACTCGATACGCCTTGAACCGTACGAGCCGCAGTTTCTTCAGTTCCCTACGTATAAAACTACAGATATTGGCATTGATTTAGCCGAAAATGCAAAGCTGTTCCTTGCACCAAACATCGGCAGCTACGTCGGCGGAGACATCACAGCAGGTGTTCTTGCAGCAAAAACACCTGACGGTAACCATATTTGGAACCGCCCCGAAATGACATTACTAATCGACCTCGGCACAAACGGCGAAATAGTCTTCGGCAACGAAGAATTCCTAATGGCATGTGCCTGCTCGGCGGGTCCCGCATTTGAAGGCGGCGACATAAGCTGCGGCATGAGAGCTTCAGACGGAGCAATCGAAGCCTGCACCATCGACAAATACACTTTAGTGCCAATACTTACTGTAATCGGCAACACAAAACCGCAAGGAATATGCGGCTCAGGACTAATCGACATAGTCGCAGAACTCTTCCGTGTTGGAGTTATAAACGGCAAAGGCAAGTTTACAAAGCAACGAGACAATTCCGAAGACGATGAAAACCGTATTCGCTTTGATGAGCATGGCAACGCACGTTATTTCGTCGCGTTTGCTACAGACACCGCAAACAGTAAGGATATCACCCTCACAGAAACGGATATAGACAATTTCATTCGTGCCAAAGGCGCGATTTTCTCAGGTATCATGTCGCTTCTGACACCTCTCGGCTTCACACCCGCAGATATTGACACCGTCCTGATTGCGGGCGGCATCGGCAGCGGCATAAACATAAAAAACGCTATCAGCATCGGATTGCTCCCCGATTTACCAATAGAAAAATACACCTACATCGGCAATTCATCACTCGATGGAGCTTATGAAATGCTCATATCGCAGGACACGCAAGCTCAAGTCCAAGAAATCGCAAACAACATGACATATATGGATTTAAGCACCGAACCCGACTACATGGACGAATTCATCGCCGCCTGTTTCCTCCCCCACACCAACGAAACCCTCTTCCCATCATCGGGATAGGGTCTATTGACAGGTTATAATTGATAGTTGAGGTGTCAATAAATGAAAAAACAAAATCAAGAAGCTTCTCTTGAATATTATCTGCCACTGTTCGAAAGGCTTGACCCTACAGAGGTCACGGCTCGCACAAACATAGAGTTTGACACCGAACTCTCGTGCTTTGTCCTGCACAATCTCGGACATAAGCTACACGCAACCCACCCCAACTTTAGCCTACTCCCCGCAGAATCTAACAACAATGTACACGCAGCACACTCTGCTCCTAACACACCTTGTCCGAAAACCCTCTACGGGTTCCAAATGCAAATACTCACAATGCGAGTATTAACCGCAGGGGTCTACGCACCGCCAACTCCCACCATGAAAGCATACCGCGAGTTGCCGTGGGGCGACCTTTACGACCCGAATTTCAGCGGGCGTTGTATCAAGCGCTTCGCTTACGGATTTGGCTATAAATCGGAAGCCTTTGAAAAAGCCGCACCGCTTTTAGGCGGCTCAAAAGTCGGCGGCTCAAAACCCGATTTATCAAGCTCCGCGTCGGGAGACGTCGCCTTCGACTTCCCATTCCTCGGCGGCATAACCTGCCGCTTCATCTTATGGAAGCCCGACGACGAATTCCCTCCGTCCGCCCAAATCCTTTTCTCCGACAACGCCCCGCTTATCTACAACGCCGAAGACCTCGCAGTCGTCGGCGACATAATAATAAGTACATTAAAGGAATTAAAATAATGAAAACACTAATCATTTACGCAACAAAATACGGCTGTACAGAAGATTGTGCGGATTATTTAAAGACAAAATTAACAAGCGATACAAAACTCATTGACATCAACAAGACAAATGAGCAAATTGCACTAGGTGACTACGACACTATTATAATCGGTGGCTCGGTCTATATCGGCAGTGTTTCAAAAAAGCTGCGTGAGTTCTGCGAAAGCAACCTTGATATATTAAGCAAAAAGAATGTCGGGATCTTCCTTTGCTCTGCACAAACTGACCTCTTTAGCGATACACTAAAGAGCAATTTCCCTGCAGCATTATTAGAGAGTGTAAAAACAACAAAACTTTTCGGAAGCGAAGCCCGTTTTGAAAAAATGAAATTCTTCGATAAACTAATAATAAAAGCAGTCACAAAAGGTGATTTTTCAAAATTCAAAATCTCAAACGAAAAAATGGACGAGTTCGTAACCGAAATAACAGGTTAATACTGTATTTTGTTTGCAAGTGGCTAGATGGAAAGCTCGGTGACGACTAGCACAAAACCCCGAGGGTGACGTCCTCGGGGTTTCGTTTGGTTGCACTTGCTTCTTTCCTTTGTGCTTTGCATTATAACACTGGTTTGAATGTTTTGTCAATGCTCCATAATTAATATATATGAAAAACTGTAAAAATAAGTGTTAGGGAAGCACCTCAACCTACGGTTGATTTTTTCTCGCAATATGCGTTATTGAAACTTGTACTCCTGACGGCTATAATAAGGTAAAAGTTAAACAAGGGAGAATAGAACCATGTATTTAGCTGAAAACTTGAAGACCCTACGCAAGAGCAAGGATATGACCCAAGAGGAAATAGCCGAAATAATTGGTGTCTCTCCACAAAGTGTCAGTAAATGGGAGCGCGGCGACACATTCCCCGACATCACACTGCTGCCGACACTCGCAAACCTGTATAATACAAGCATTGACTCACTTATAGGCATGGAAAAAATCAATGATGACAAAGCACTGTCAAACGCTTTTTTGGAAGGTCAGCGTTTCTTGCGAGATGACGACAACGCAAAGGCTGCTGAGGTCTTTGAAAAAGCTTTGAAAATATATCCAAACGACGAAAGCCTTATGCTTGAACTGGCTTTAGTATACGCAATTGACGGAGAGACTGAAAAACTAAGCAAAGCAGAAGCTTTATGTCAACGAATTATATCCGGCAAGCCAACAAATACAGTCCAAGCAACAGCTCGAGCGGTACAGTGTTATATTCACCTTAAGTCAGGCGACAAAGAAAAAGCCGTCGAAACAGCTCAATCCCTGCCGCACGAAGCCGTTTGCCGCTCTACGGTGCTCGATAAAATTGAGAAAAACCCAAGCACCGATGAAATCAACAAATACCTGAGTACGATAACATTCAGAGACAATGCCGAACATGACACCCTCGTAATAGACTTTGGCATTGACATGATACCAATGGTCGAAGAATGCGATTTATTAGAAAAAATCACAGATGCTCGCAAAAACGCAGGAAAAGATAAAAAAGGACGAGAAAAAATCCCGCCCGTAAGAATCCGCGATAACACTGAACTCGCACCAACCCAAGTCCGCCTCCGCTACTACACCGACTACCTGCTCAACAAACAGTTTACAGATAACACTGCCTGCACAGAAGAACTAATCACCATTTTGCAAAATCTTTGAGTTCACGGCGATACCGAAGACGGCGCCTTTTGATATTACCACTCATTTACTTAAACTCGGGTAGTGCGGGCATTGTTGCGAGTATTTTTTTATACTTCGTTATGTCTTTATTATTTATCTTTGTGAGCTTGCGCGCTCTTCTTTTTTGCCTGTTTGTTACGGCTTCTGTTTCTTTAATATGGAAGTTATCCTTTTCCAAACTTTCAATATAACCTTGGAGCCTGAGTTGTTCAGAGTATGTTTCGCAATACTCTTTGTATCTTTCTTCTTTTTCTTGCTTCATTTGAGCGTAATCCACAGCCATTTCCCCCTTAAATCAAGTGTTGCCGCCGATAGTTAATCTTAAACAAAATTTTAGCATTTATTTAGGACTTTGTCTATAGAATACAATTTATTTGACTTATGTCTGTCACTTATCTATACTCAAATCAAATGAATAATTAATTCGGAGGAGCACATAAAATGAACACAAAAGCACTTCGCGTTTTCTCTCTTATCATGGGACTGATTGTCGTAGCTTTCGGCATAACAATGCTATTTTTTCCAATGGAAGCTTATGCGATGATTGTTTTTCTCATTCCCGTAATTATCTTACTGCACGGCGTGAGCTGTCTTGCATCATACTTCGGCTCAGACCTTGAAGCATCAGCTTCGGGCTGGGTTCTCGCTGACGGTATTCTCAGCTCAATAGTTGGCGGCTGGCTGCTGTTCTCACCCGATATAATGGCTATGTCCTTGCCTATGATTTTCGGATTTTGGATACTGTTCGCAGGTGTTTTACGTATAATAAGCTCAATAACCATAAGGAACTACGTTAAAGCATGGATATGGTTACTGCTTTTAGGGATAGTCGGTGTTCTGCTCGGCATATTCCTGCTCAATCACCTCGTCCTCGCAGGCGAAATCATCACATACCTCAGCATAGTATGCTTCATACTGATGGGTATAATGAGTATTTTACAGTTCTTCCTGCTCAAAAACGTCGAAATCGAAGTCGAAACAATGCTCCCCGAAAAGCCCGAAACAAAAGGGGAATTCGAAACAGACTAGTGTGCAAGGGGTGTGCCGGGGGGACGGTTCTCTTGGTACATTAACGCAAGCTCTCGCGTATCTGTAAGTACTCTGCGTTCATGTCATCGTAAGCTCTAATGATAGGAATGGCTTCCTCTCTTACGATTTCCATAATTTCATCGCAATTAATAATTGCAATTTCAACGATTTCGGCATCTAAAAGGTTTTGGTCAGCCATATCCTTTAGGATGCCGACAACTCTATCCTTCGAAAACTCGCCCTTATAGCTGCGAGCACCGCTCAATGCGCTAAAAATGTCAGCAATTGCAACGACTCTGTCAAACTTCGCAATCGCCTGACCCTCTAGTCGGTTCGGGTAACCCGTTCCGTTCAATTTTTCGTGATGATTTATGGCAATAAACTTGATATCCTCATCAACCATGCCGTCGATAATCTCTTCGGAAAAGTTGATATGAGTTCTCATAACAGCCATTTCATCATCGCTGAGCTTGCCCGTGCTCTCAAGAATATGCAGCGGAATTCCGACCTTGCCGATATCGTGCAGCATCGCCCCTGTTTCAACTCTGACAAGCTCCTCTTCATCGGCACCCAGCTTCCGCGCCAGATACATCGCAATGCAAGCGGTCGCCAGAGTATGAATAACCGTCTGGCTGCTGCGAAAATCAATCGAGTACACAATCATATTGATAAACTCGGTCACATCCTCATCGGTCGGCGGAGTTTTGTGGAAAATCCTGTTAAATTCATCATCCGCCTTCATCTCCTCAAAAACGGTTTCGATATTTATATCGGCAGCAAAATACATATCGAGAATGTCACCGCGATATTTGACATCGCGGTACTTTTCGATGTATTTAAGCAAATTCTCATTTTTGCCGCCATGTACCGCAAATACATCAGCTCTGTCACACAGTGACACAAGCTGTGCCAGAATTTGCTGCTGCTCGTTTTTGAGCGAGCCAAGCTCATGACATTCAGCATGATGGTAAAGTATAACGGGTGCAAGCTCTCTGAGGGGAGAAAAGTATTTCAAAAACAGCGACCCGTAAATCGAATGTTCCCAAACATCCTTTGTCTCAAACAAAACCATATTGTCAATCTCTTCCGTCTTATACGCCCCGACATCGTGCAGCATCGCAAGAATACAAATATCCCGCAGCTCTGCTTCATCAAACAAATCCTGCCGCACCAGCACTTTATACATCATATATGCTACACGTTCACCATGGTCCATAAGCCGTGCGTCAACATGATTCAAAGTATTCGACATAATATCAATTATTTTTTCGTTACTTAACAGCTTCATAAAAACTCCTTTCGCAAAACACAAAATGACGGAGACGTCCCCCCCATCACACCGGCATTCTACACCATAGCAACAATAATTGCAATAGCTTAGGCTTCTATGTATAATACAAGTATGCAGAAGAGTAGTAGAAGAATAATATGTTTTATTAGTATTATATTTGTCTTGGTTCTGGCAGCCACACTTAAACCACTCGAAGACAGTGTGCGGTACGATCTACCGGACGATGAACCGGAAACACCCGATTGGGTCGGAAAAGTCAATGGATTTGAGATAAACTTCGACTCATTGATAATGCGTGATGCAAACAACAGAAGATTAACCGAGCTGCACGAATACTTTGCCTCTCTTGAAGCGAGTAATCAAAACGAAAAAACCGGACTTTTCGAGGGATATAATCTGATTACCATAAGTGCAGAAGCTCTGACGCACTATGCCATCGACCCTGAACTCACTCCGACATTATACATGATGCAGCATGACGGGGTATTTTTTGAAAACTTTTACAGTGTCTATGGCGGAGGCACTATTGCAGGCGAACTGAGCCTAATCACAGGTCTCGCACCAAACGGCGGGCACAGCTGGTGCAACAATGCAGCGAAAAGGTATCTGCCCTTTTCATTTGCTGCGCAATTTAACGCTCTTGGTATTCAGCCTCTCGCATTTCATAACGGCACATATACATTTTACGACCGCAATCTGCTTTTCCCGCGCTTGGGCTATATCTTCCACGCAAGGAGAAACGGGCTTGATTTCCAAGGTCCAGGGTGGCATTTTTCGGACAGGTTTTTAATCGAATTATCAATCGACCGGTTTCTTGACGATAAGCGGTTTTATGCTCATTTCATGACAATCAGCGGTCACTCTCCTTATGGCTTTGACGAAAACGGAGTCACTCGTCTCAATCGCGAGGCAGTGAACCACCTTACTTACTCGCCTCGGGTAAAAGGTTATCTCGCAACACAGATGGAGCTTGAGTACGCAATGAAGTACCTTCTCGAGCGGCTTGAAGAAAAAGGTATTGCCGAGCGGACTTTAATTGTAATGACAACTGACCACTACCCTTACGGCTTAACAACCCGTGAGGTTGAAGAGCTTGCAGGGCACCGGTTCGAAACATCTTTCGGACTTCATCAAAATGCGTGTATCATTTACGTAAAAGGCATGGAGCCAATAGTTGTCAAAGAGCCTGCTTTCACGCCCGATATCGTCCCGACAGTTTTAAACCTATTGGGACTGGACTTTGATTCGCGGTTTTTACCGGGGAGAGATGTATTCTCCGATGACAAGCCACTCTTGTTTTTCGAAGGCGGCTTCATAACAGACTTAGGCATATACGAACGAAGACGCGGCAGATTCACGCCATTCGATGAAGGTGAACTTCCCGAGGACTATATATCATCGATATCAGAAATCGTCGCTAAGCGAAAATTCGCAGCAGAGCGCGTAGTCGAACTCGATTACTTCGCAAAAATCGCCGACGTCCTAAAACACCCAATCGACACAACCGAAATGAAGCTAACCATAACAGAGCAATCATTAATTGATTAGCGACAAACCTGTCAGAAGAACCGTCCCCCTGACACATTATGCGATAAATATTATATCTGTATTGCTTTTATTATGCTAATAGTGTAGAATCAGGCGATATCTTTCCACAATATGGATAATAAAAAGGAGTAAATAATGTTTAAAAAAATCAGTTTAATGTTCGTTTTAGCTCTGGTGCTTGTGTTTGCACTAACGGCTTGCGGCGACAGCAACAACAACGATACGCCTGATGAGCCAGAAGCCACGGTTGATGAATCACTCACAACAATCACGGGTGTCCTCATTGATGCTTCAATGCACGTGATAACCCTGCAGGCACCAAACGGCACAACATACACCTTCGCAATCGATGATGATACAGAAATCATCGGCTCGGAAGTGCTCGGTAATACAATGTCTGCATCATTTGTCGGCGAATACACCTCCGGAGTAGTTGCAGTTGCTGTTATGACCATATCGGAGATTCCTGACACCAGCGCATCCGGCGGTAAAGGCTCAACAGGAGCAGCAGGCGCACCCCAACCGAAAGAGCCGTCACCTGAAGACAGAATTTGGTATTTGACAGGCACAGTAACAGATGTCTCAATGAACCAACTCCAACTTTTATATGAGGACGGAACAACTTATACGGTACTAAAAGACGATAATACACAATCGGATTCCGGCATCGTCGTCGGCTGTGTAGCTCGTGTGTTCCATAAAGGCAGCTTGAGAAACGGCATGGTTGCAACGGAAATCCACTTCATCGCAGATTCACCTCCGCCCCAAGGCGACCCGATTTTCTTCTTAACAGGCACAGTTACAGATGCAACAATGAATGAGCTCCAGCTCTTGTACGAAGACGGTAACACCTACACAATCCTCAAAGACGACGACACAAGAACAGACTCCGGCATCGAAGTCGGCTCCGTCGTCCGCGTCTTCCACAAAGGCGGACTTCAACCCCAAATGCTCGCAACTGAAATCAGGTTAATTTCTAACCCATAGGAAAATGTGACAGAGGGACGGTTCTGACAAGGGAACCGTCTCTTTTTTACAAGCAAACACAATTCCGCAAATGGTACTTAGCCTTGTAAGTTAGGTATTTTTGTGGTATAATACGATAAGATTTCTACAAATAAACACTACTGAATCGAGGTGCTTATAATGTCAATGACTAATATCAGCGGTTCTTCCGCTCAGGCAAGCTCTTCTGTGAGCGCAAAGCAGCCTGTCAGCAATGCAAGCGATGGTGGGAAAAAATCAGTTGATGATGTGCTTGCGTCGCTTCGCGATTTAATGCCCGGGTGGACGATTTCATCCTCCACGGCTGATTGGGGTCCGGGTTACCGTAACCTCCAAATCGACCGCGATATCCTGCAGCGTATGGCAGACGACCCCAAGGAGTTCGAGAAGTACAAAACATTAATAATGGGCTTTGAGAGCATGGTCGAGGACATGGAAAAATGGGGACGTGATAACCCCGGACAGTCACTGGTATTCCAGATTTCCGTAGACGATGCCAGCGGCGTTACATCAATGTCAATTGTCAAGACTCTGATGGGCGTCGAGACCCGTACCGAGTTTGACCTTCCCGAGGATATACAATCGTGGATAGACATTATCCGCGACAGAGTGGAATCACTCATGCAAGGTCAAGTCGAAGACGTCACAGGAGCAAAAAGCTGGGTCACGTAGTTATTCCTAGCTGATATAACAGTCCGGCAACGCCTCTTGCAGACGGTTACGTTGCGATTGTGATAAATTATTACCATATAATCCGAGACTTGTCAGTTCGGTAAGCGAGAGCAACGACGTTATGCTCCTTATCCGATTGTATGATAAATCAAGGCTAATAAGCTGCGTGAGCGACCTGAGTGGTGTCAGGTCGCTTATTCTGTTGTGCTCTAAAAATAAATCCTCAAGTGCGGTAAGATTTTTCAGCGGAGTTAGATTTTGGATTTGATTTCCGCCCAAGCCCAACTCGATTAATCCGACAAGTGTGCCGAGCGGTGTCAGGTTGCGAATATCATTGTTAGACAAATCCAGCACCATAAGCCCTGTTAACGAACCGAGCGGCGTTATATCACGTATTTCATTACCGGATAAATCCAGCTCTATAAGCTCTGTCATTGACTTTAGCGGTGAAATGTCACGCAAAAGGTTGCTCCCTAGGCTCAAATATGTTAGCTCACCCAGTGCTTCCAAGGCTGTGATATCCTTGATATGATTCAGCTCCAGCTCCAATGAGTTAAGTGAGGTCAATGCCTGCAGCGGCGAGATATCGCTGATTTCATTAAAGTGCAGCCCAAGACTGACAAGCTCTGTTAATGAACTGAGCGGCATTATATCAGCTACATCATTATTACCCAAACTCAGATAAGTCAACTCAGAAAGTTGCTGCAATGGTGTTATGTCTTCTATTTCATTACTTGATAAATCAAGCTCCATAAGCTCCGTCAGCGATTGCAGCGCAGTTATATCGGTTATTTTATTTCCTCTGAGATTGAGCTCAATAACCTTTTGCGGTATCTCTCCGCTTTCGATCATTTCAGCCAGAATCTCATCGGTAATATCCGAAAACGACAAATCAATCGGAACTATTTCGGGCTCCGGCTGCGGTGTCGGCTCGGGAGTTGGTGTTGGTGTTGGTGCAGGCTCGGGAGTCGGAGCAGGAGTTGGCACGGGTGTTGGCTCGACGTGGTTGCTACCGCAAGCCGCGAGAGAAGAAATCACTAAGATTGCTATTATCACTGATATTATCAGCTTTACTGTATCCCTCATTTATGCTTAACCCGCCCCTGAATAATTGCAGTAATCTTAACACAATTTGCTGTGAAAAGAAAACCATATTTATTTCAACGTCTTCATCTTCTGTATCAGCACCGGCATCATGAGCGGTGCCATCAGTGTCTTCGTCATCCGGCATAGAATCTATCTCATCATCATTCGGCTCATCGACCATCTCATCGTCCGGCTCATCAACAATTCTGCGACCAAAACCATCATCATCGTCAGGCTCCTCTTCAGCCATATCAATTACAACTGTTACGGTTGTCACTCGAGAGTCAAGTACAAACACCATTCCGCCGGGTCTCGATGCTGTCAGTAAAGTCCGGTAATAAAGATTAAATACACCATCTGCATCAGATTTTGGGGTAAACTCGATATTATACGAGCCGGGAATCAATACTGCTGTAAAATAGTCATTATCAATTGTGTTCACACCAAGCGGATTACCGCTCTCGTCAGTAAAAACAACTGTCGGATTAACATCATAGTTATCATCAGCCAATCTGTTTGCCAGATTAATCTCCGGTCTTATCGGAGTGAAGCTGTCATTAGCAGTTATATCAAGAACAAATAAGCTAAGCTCATCAACAATATAATGGTCGTCACCGGTTTTTGCACTTATACCGACAACCGAATGAGGGAATCTCAGTAATACACTTATCGGCTCGGCAGTTGCGCTGTCCTGATACATAAAACGATACGCAGAGTCCAAGTGAATACGCGAGACACCATACCCCGAGCCTATATACTCCATTGTGTAGGCATAGTCAACCCTGCGGACCGTATCACTCAAGCTGACATTCGATATCGTAAGACGCGTTGACCCGTCCGATTCATGCTCCGGCGTAATAGGAATTGGCGAAAATACGCCGTTGTTAATGCTGCGTGTCACATCGGATGTCAGTCTGAAGCCCGGTGGTATTACATCGCTAATCAAACCATCGGTATCAATAGCTCCAACCATTGTGTTTTCAACACTCAAAACAACCCTGAACGGACCGTTTACAAGAGAATCTTCAGCAGGAGGCAACGGACGGTTCACAGATTCTACAGTCTTTGATAAGCTGACAGGGTTTATAAATACTTCAACCGGTTCAGGACCCGAGCCGTTACGATTTACAACAATGTCGTATCTTCCGAAGTTCTCGCGGTATTCGACCTGAGCCTGATTTCTAAAGAAGTATAAAAGCGTCTCCGTTATATCATTTGATAAAACTCTGTTGCGTACTGTTATCGGGAATGTGATTCGCAGCTCCTCGTCGGCTCGTAATCTTTCTCCTGCAGGAAGAGTTATTGTGACAATTCCACCTGAGTTTGTTGCTGTCACTCCCGTGACTTGTGTGCCGTTACCTCTGGTCACAGTGACCAGGCTGCTGATTGTACCGATCGCATTAGCGGTGGGTGATGTTCCGATATTTATATATTGATTAAACGGCGATATTTGGTCACGTATTACGATTCTGTCCGCATCAATTTCACCCCAGTTTTTTATCCTCAAATCTGCAACGAGGGAATCACCCGGCTTTACGAATGTTGCTATCGGGTCATTTAAACCGCTTGCTGTTCTGATAAACTTATCAATTGATAAAAACGCCGGAGCATTAAATGAGATACCACTGAGGAAGTTGCCGTTTTGTGCGTCAACTCTGCTTGATCTGAATGCAAACTCAGTCAGTATTTGTCCCTCGGGAACCTCATAAGTGCCGTAATAATGCTTCCATCCGAACTCAACTCCCCAGTAACCTATGACATTATTTCTCGCAGCCGTCAGCCATGCCCATGCTGCACCGTCATATTGTGCCTGAGTAATGCCGCTGAGTGGTATATTCGTACCGCTGCCTGCCGCTGTCGTTGTTGTGAGGTTACTTGTTGACCAAAAAGTTATGCCGTAACCACCTGCCGGGCGAAGACCTCCCGATACACCCGGACCGACCCAAACATCGTATAGGTAATAACGTGTTGCGGCGCTTGTTCCTGCAGGTATATTCTGCACACTGGTGCTGCCATTCGGTTGAAGATAACTTCTTCCGCGGTGGTAGCTCAAATTGAACGGTCCGCCGATAGCACCGGGTATAAACGGCATTCCCTGGTCATTTGCCCCATAGGCAACACTGTTCCATGCCGCTGTATTCCATGCAGTCGAGTTTATTAGGGAGCCTGTCGGCACTATAGTTGTCCGGTTTGTACGCGGAGACTGGCACGGGCGAATCATTGTCAGCACTGCGTCACGCTCTGCAAGCTGCTCAGGATTAACAACGACGATTGGCATGGCTGCACTTATGCCTGTCAGATAAAAATCCATCCTGTCCGAACGTGTTGTCAACGTCGTACCTGTTCTAGCTGTGTGGTAGAACGAATAGTAGAACTCCTGCCCCGGCGTTGTCGGGAGCACTTGATACAGTGTCCCTTGTATTTCAGCATTCAGCTCTGCATACCTGACCGCTGAGGTCAACACTTGATTTGGGTTATTCCATCTGCCCTGATGGTTTGAGTAGGCATAATCATGGAGCATCTCACCCGTTCCGTGATTTCTCGGGTCCATAAGCTCTATCAAACGCCAGCTTGGTGCAGGGTTAGCTTGATTACCTCCAAATGTCGGTGCAAAGTCGGCTGCAGAAACAGGACGAGTGCTCCAACCGGGGACAGTATCCATATCAACATAAATCCTTCTGTTTCCGCTTGGTATATCATTAACATTGCCTCCTGCACCAATGGTGAATGACCCCATTGAGAAATCGCCGTTGATAAAGTTCGGAGCGCGTGCACTGTCCATTGTATCGTAGAAATTATCCCATGTATCTCTATCCACCTGGTCGGGACGGACAGGACTGTCCACGCTTGTCCAGCGCGCAGGAACGGGCAGGCTTCGCAGCGACGGATACGGGTATCCGATTGTCGGCTGCTGCCAAACGGCTGCAGAAAGCCCTGCACGATGTGCATGGTTGAGCCATTGCAAATCTATAAAGTCAGTTATCAACCCTCTGCCGCCGCCGCTGAGCTCAACAATCGGTGCGGAAACACTTAGAAGATTATATCTATCATCTGTCCAAGTTCCGCCCCTGCCTTCATTTATGCTGTATCTATGCCCTGCAAGATAAAAACACGTTTGGAACGTGCGCTCAGCGCTGCCGCCGATTCCCGGCTCTGTTGTCACCATCGCTGAGCTGCCGCTGCGGACAATGGGGTATATCGTTGTCACGCCGCCGGCGGTGGCTCGCGGTGCAGGAGCAAGGTAGAGCGCATGAGATACCTCTCCGCTGTTGCTCCCTGCAATACCGCCGCCGCCGCTCGAGACGGGAGGCGAATTTGCATCGGCATTTGACAGAAAGTACACATTTTCAATGACCCCTGTACTTTCATTGCTGCCTGCAAAGCCTCCTGTTGTCTCGGCTGACAACGACGACGAAACTACGGCATTTTGAACACATGTTCTTCTGATGACCCCGTAGTTTCTCCCCACGACACCTCCAACACTTTGAGGTGCCGTGCTGTCTGCCGCCGTAGTGCTTGACACCGTCACGCCCCCCGACGGCACTATGCCGCCTGTGTACAATGTACCGCTCGGCGGTGCATCGGTAATCAGGCACAGGTCGATTGTTCCTCTGTTTATAGCTGCAATGCTGCCCACATTCGGGGCAGCTCCTGCAGCACCATAAAATTCGCTGCTATGCAATGACAGCCTCCTGACAGTTGCACCACTGCCAATTTCCTCAAACAATCCACCCTGTGCCGCAATATTCCTCATGAACAAATTGTTCCCATCATACTCGCCGCTAAACACACCGCCTACAACAGGCGAATTAAGAAATACCAAATCACTTGCATTATTCAACGAAATGTCATTCATGCTCGAAACCGCTGCCCTGAGAGGAACAACAAGTTCTTTTCTGTAATTTCTGAAATCAATGTTTAGTTGCTGAATGAAATCACTGCTTGGCTCATGACCAACATTCTCAACATGGCGCGGCGAGCGGACATCAAACGCCTCCCCCTCGTCTTGCTCAAAACTATCGGCAAATAAAGGACTAAACCGAACCGGCGGAGCAAGATACTCCTCACTCTCCAAAAACGCCTTCACCGCAAAGCTGAGCCATGGGGACGGTTCTCCCGGCACATTTTCACCTGTTACAAATCTCTCAAGAAAAGTATTTTCAAAGAACAACCGGTAGCGTGTAATGAAACGATTCTCACCAACGCTTATGCTTTCATAAGGAAACGGAACGTGCAGCAGCGGAAGAAGCTCATTATGAGTCGGCGACGACCACTGCCAGATCTCACCGACATCACCTGCACTCCCGCTCTTTTGCAAAACAAAAACTGCATGCAAAGCACTCTCGTCACCCTCTTGACCAATAATTATTGCCAAAGATGGCATTTCATTAAACTCTAAAACATATCCGTCATTCGTCACAAACCTGTTTCGCAAGTCCGGACTGTTAGTTGCAGCAAGCGGACTTCCCGTTGAACCCTCATTCGGCGAGAACCCGAACGAACCGTCAAAATACCTCTCGTAGTACATAAACACAGTTTCACTGAGCTCAATTTCAAAAATATCCTCCCAACCCCACTCATAGCTCAGCCAGTCATAACTCGGGTCTGTAAAGGGCTGATTATTACGTAAAACCGGGTACGGGTATTGAATATACGAATTGCTGAGTGGATTGTATTGCACACCATTTGTAAATGCCGTAGGAGCATTAACCGTTCCGATTAATCTTCCTTGCAGGTCATCTTTTGATATTGCCGTAACCCCCGGACTGCCGTTAGAGATAAAGAAGCTATCAGTACCTGCGACTCCATAACCGACAATGCCGCCCGATGTTGAATTAAACGCAGTCTCTCGCGAAACGTAATTGGTCGCATAAGTATTCTGAATTACACCTAATGGCATATTTCTGCCTGCAATACCACCCTGAAAAGCTTGCCCCGTGAGCTCCTTGTAAGTCGGTGTGTGCGATAGGCGCTCATGTATCTCGACACTTTCGACATTAACCCTTGCGTTATTAAAGCAGTTTAAAATGCTCCCTTCATTACGCCCGACAAGACCACCCACATCACCGCTGCTCGCTATTACCGCCCCAACACCAAAACGTGTCTCCGGGCTTGTATTTGCGTTGAAAAAGCCTGCATTGAATGAATTTGTCAGAGTACCATCAGCTTCAATTAAGCCGACAAGACCGCCGGTGCTTCTCAAACCTCCTGCACTCTCTGTATCTTCTGCGCCACTCTCCACAATCGAATAACTGTTGCTTTGACTGATTGTGCCGCTGCCCATTCTTCCTGCAATAGCCCCGACATTAACACCACCACTTGCGCCATCTGCGCCACCGATACCGCCGCCAACCGTTATGCTGCCGTTAAATATCGACACTCCATGCAAGTGCCCTTCGTTTTCAGCGAAAAGCCCGATATTTACGATGCCTTCACCTCCACCGGGTGGCGCATTGATAGTCAAATCAATAATTTTATACTGCGAATTCGGATTATCCTCTCTGACTGCGCTATATACTCCATTAAAAGGAGCAGCACCGACTCTCGTAATCGGCGCAAAGTTCGTAATCTCCGCCCCGACATTGATATCATCGATTTGAAAAAACCTCATATCTGTTGTATCAACAAGACGGATATTATTAAGATGCCTCACCGATTTCATTGTATAGTCATTGCTGCTTAAAGCGTGGAAGAAGTGTGTATTCGCAATTGTCGGAGAATTGACAATAACACCACTGCTACTCGACAGTCGGGCACGGATATCGGTTGGAGCAACAATATCACCGGCATACATCACACCGATACTATATGGCTGATTTACACCCAATTCAGGACTTTCAGGATTTAGATAAATATCTCCTTCAATAAAATCAAGCACCCAAATACATCTCATGTATGCTCCTGCAATGTTTACGCCGTTTTCCTCCACAACAAAAGGCTCGGTATCACGATAAATAATATGCCCGTCTGTAGGAAACAGAAATCCATATCGAAACCCCACAGGCAATGCAGTGACATCGATATCCTGTATATGCAAGCTACCGATTGCTTCAGTCGCCGCCGCCAAATCAATTATACTAAATGAATACTCCGCCTCCTGCATATCAAGAGGAAGCAGAAACTCTGCATACAATATATTTTCTCTTAAATCATCAAACGATATCGTCAGCTTTCTATCGTCGCTTACCCCATCATAGATATTCACAAGCTCCGGGGCGCGCGGCATCATCGGAACCCCGGTGCTAATAGCCCCGAAATACCCCTGCCGCCTTTGATACGCATACTGATATGCGTTATCCCCATCCATACCGCGACCGCCGACAACATTGCCCCGTCCACTCGGACCGAAGCCGTCGCCGTACCCGAACACCGCTTGTCCGCCTTTGTCATCACCATAGAAAACAGATAAAACGACACCCGTTCTGACGTTAAACTCCATCAGAATGGCATCGTTTAAAATCTCTTTATTTATTATAATCTCATCAAGCAGTACATAGAACCTGTCAATTAATGCATCTTCCCCAAGCTCATAACCTGCTCTCTTACTAATAAAAAAGACATTTTCTCTGTTATCTATCGGACTGACATCCGCCTGCGGAAACGGCGGACTCGCGCTCCCTAGGCTTGCAAACACGTTGTTTTGATGACTGATAATATCAGAGCCTTCGCTCTCATAAAAACCCTCTGTCAGCACCGCCCTCAAATTGCCCTCTGCAATTGCCCTCGAAAGCTGGCTCTGCATGGCAACATACAGTGTTCTTGCTGTATTCATTCTGTTTATTTGATGACCATGCCTGATAAACCCAAGCATTGACGGTATAGCTACTGCTGCTATCATTGCAACAATAACCAGTACAATTATTAATTCAATTAGTGTGAAAGCCCTTCGGCAGAGTAAAATGTTTTTAACTTTATTGCATTGAAACACGGGGAAAACCTCCGACAGAAAAACGTCTCCGTAATCATACGCTTTTATGCCATCATGTTACCCCCCACATGATTGAGCATTATATTTTTAATGTACTAACCGTAACACATTCACCCCATTTTCGCAAGGGCATATCAGCTCAAAATATCACCCCATTCCATGCAGCAAATTCCTCCCATTTTTTTGAGAGACAGGGGGAGACAGGGGGCGGTTCTCTTGTCTCCTTTTTTTATTGCTTTGTGTTATAATGCTAATAGAATTCGAACAGGGGGTGCAATTTATGCAACAAAAAGATGTACACAAATGGAGTAAAGAAATAAGTGATATCGAATTTACTTTTTCTGACAGAGGTAGCGAAGGTAAGGTATATTGGCAAAAAAGAAAAGAACTACTATTAAAATCCGGTGCAAAGCTTACACCCGACCCGCAACTCAACAAAGACGGTTCATTGAATTTTTCCGCAAAAGTCGCAAAGACACTTAGAGCAGATCATCAAGATAAAATCAATAACGATATAACCACAGAAGACATTATATTCCCATCCCCAAACGAAATAGGTATATTTTTACGCTTCGGCGGTGACAATACATGGCTAAGCTTAAAAGATAAAAACGGAAAAACCTTGCACGATTGGAGCAAGGTCGAGTAGGAGTATGTTAATTAAAGAGGATTGACCTCATTTTGGGGTCAATCCTCTTTGGAGCTTCCGGGCAGACTCGAACTGCCGACCTCCCCCTTACCAATTCCGCACCGGTCATGCTATCTAGTGTTGACCGCTGCGGTTTTATAAAAGATAACATAGCTCATAAACAATGGGCTATGTTATTATATTTAAATATTAAGCATATACTAGCGGCTCTGCGTATTCGAATTTTTTCAATTCTTCCTCAGTTAAGTCCATCTTTGATACACCTTTTTCACGACAATAGTTCGACATGGCACGATAGTCAAACTCAATTATAAGCGGGCGTTTTGGAGGTGCTAAATATCCTCCCGCTCTAACAGCCTCTTCATCTATTGCATTCCAGCCATCAATATCAGCTTTACTTAACATTTAAATCACCCTCCAATGTATATTTATTAATTACATTTTTTGCAACTTCTTCCAGCACTTCCATTCTATACTCATGTACACGCGTTGGAACTTCGGTAGCTCCAAGCGTTTCAGAATAATGCTTCACCAATTTCATGTTTTTCGCATTGAAGAAAACATATCCGTCAAATCCATTCACCATAGACAACTTTATTGCAATTGCAAACAAATGACCGCCAACACCTTCATATTGCTTGCCTTTGCCACGATTATGCGGAGCGCTTTCTGCCAAATGTATAAATACTGCTCCCCGGATGACTTCAGCAGATATTAAACCTTGAATTGTGTCATCACCTACGATTAATAACTTGTATACGTTGGTTTTTCTTAATTCACTATCTGTCCAATCGAATAGCCATCCTTGTTCTGTTACTCTCGTTAAATCATTCTCCGTAGCAACGGAAAAACCGTTTGCAGTTCTTTTCCTGTTGACACATCGACTAGGCAGGGTGTTAGTCTATCAATCTGTATATCAATTTTCATATTGCATACACCTCATAATCTTCATCTTCATTATATCCTGTGTAACATATTTTGTAAAGAAAACCGCCACAGTTGTATGTGTCAAGTAAACGTGGGTCAAAATATTCTACAACAGAAAATCAGTATTTACAATGTTTGTTAAGAACCCCCTTACGTCTCTCGTCATTGCGAGCGCACGAAGCAATCCAGACCTTTTTCTTCGCCCTGCTTCGCACCCCGATGCCCACCCACACCCTGCGGGCGAATGCAGTGCGTCAGGTATCACAGAGCTTGAATCCTATGAATACAATGGCTTGATTACAGCAATATCTTTCAACCATTTTTGACTTGATGGAATCAATGTTTGATTAAATCCATTGTACCCTTTACCAACGCGGGGTGGAATCTTAGCCACAGATGTTGTGATAATTTCTTCAACATATCTCTCCGGCAATACATAGGTACTCAGGTTTTTAAGAGCATTTGAAAGACGATGGGTATATTTTAAACATAAAAGTCTTGCCAGATTGTTTCCGCCTCTTATGCTCCAGCAGGCACGTCCGCCTTTCATGCGGTTGCCTATGATTGTATATATATTGCTCTCCATACAACCCATTCGGCGGTATTCCTTGCCTTCAGGCGCTTCAGGTATCTTTAACCCCCGTCGGTGGATTGGCACAAGACCGTCCTTGTTGTTAGCAAAGTATTTATACAGAGCCATATACTTTTCTCGCTCATCTTCATCTTCGGTGCTTTGAGCCTCAACTTCGATTACATGTAACATCAGGTCTATGTCCTTTGCATACAGCAGTTCTGTTACTTTCTTCTTAGCTGCCGGATTGGATATATTCCTTGTTATTGCCTTGTTGCGGTGAAATTGGTCTAGCTGAATGTGCACGGTTTCGTCTGTTTTACTCCGCTTTATCCATGATGCTCCGTCACCGTTAAGAAAGCGCATCCTTATCTCATCAACATCGAAGGCTCCGGCTACTACGCCTTCCTTACGTTTAACAAACTTTTCTGCACTCTCAAAGTTCGCACATGCTACCTTGTTGGTTAATTCGTAACGCTGTTTTCCTGTCTTCGCAGCTCCATCATAGGCAATGGCTACTTTCATCTCTTTACTTTCGCCATATTCTTTTCGGTCTTTGCCTTGTAGATTGAGACTAACAGCACGCTCTGTTTCTTTGAGTGTTTTATATTCAATAACACTCAAGTTCTCTGCAGTACTGCCACGCTCACCACGTTCAATATCATCATATCCCGCAGCTTTCATGTGTTCAAAGAACCTGTCTTGCAGTAGTGAATAGCTATTTATCCAGCGACCATTTTCATCTCTGAACTTTGACCACTTTTTGCAATGACTGACCTGTTTAATTATTTCCTTTAGTTTGCCTGCAAGGTTTGGGTCTTTGTTATTTTTACGAAAATACACTTCTTTATCTACGATGGGAATATATACTACATGAAGATGATAATGGAATATATCCCGACCGTATTGTTCCGACAGTGCTTTATTACGCTCGTCAGCGTGCATTACAGCCGATAATATGTATTCTTCACCGCCTGCTTCCTGTACTGCTAAATTGTATGCTTCTTGATAAAACTGCTTTGCAAATTCATAGCCACCATTTCTTTCAAAATAATCGCTGTTCACATCAAATACCAGTTCATCAAATACTTTTGCATTTGCTTGAAGTCCTCGCAGGCTAATCTCACCGGAATCTACCATACGGTTAAATTCCTGCTCATAAGTTCCGGCACAAGTTTTGAAGTAAAGGTTATTAATGGATTGTTCTTTAATGATATCGCCGTTGTAATAACTTTCATTCAACCGTTCATTATGACGTTCTCTGATACTAAACTCACTTCTGCGGTATGCTTGATTTCGGACTACGCATTTATCTTTTAACATTTTTATTTCACCTCCTCTCTTTGTGGTGCTTTTAGTGATACATATAAACATGACCTTTAATGTTACCGTCACGCTCCGTACCACTATATTGCTCATTATACTATCACGTTGTGTGCTTGTCAAGCAATTATGCAGGAAGCTGTAAAATATTTTTATTGATTATTGGTACGCTGTGTGATATTATGCAATTGAGGTGATTTTAATGGTGAGTATGACAGATGATGAAAGAAGAGAGCTGGGGCAAAA
>Ga0123356_10001213_pt1 | contig 28654 bp, 19 predicted proteins | sample TergutEmb28metaG_2_FD_92546 | JGI IMG/M metagenome (GOLD analysis project Ga0123356, IMG submission 92546) | Embiratermes neotenicus P3 segment gut microbial communities from Petit-Saut dam, French Guiana - Emb289 P3 | ecosystem: Host-associated > Arthropoda: Insects > Digestive system > Gut ...
ACGGCGTGGCCGACCAAGCTTCAGTTCGAAGCGCACCCGGTCGGCGGCGCCGGGGGCGGTGGCGTCGGCGGCGGGAGCGCTCCCGAAGCCAGTGAAAGCTTCGGCGCCGACACGATCGGTGGCTGAGCGGTGGCCATGGGTACACACTTGCATGTTCCGTTGCTCCGGCGTTCGTGGCTCGTTCTGCCGGTGTGCGTGCTGCTGTCCTGGGTGCCGGCGCCCACGAGCTCGCTGGGCGCGATCCATCCCGCGCAGGTCGTCGCCGGCCCGTCCAACGAAATCATCGAAGTCGACGGTGCCGCGATGGCGCCCGACGGGACCGGCGGGATCGTGTACCGCGCGCGCGCCGATGGGGTCGTGCACGTGTTCGCGGTGCCGTTCGCCAACGGTGTGTGGGGCGCGCCCGAGGAGGTCGACAGCGAAGACAGGTTCGGCGCCAGCCAGCCCGCGATCGCCGCGGGCGAAGGCGGGCGGTTGCTGGTGGTGTGGGTGCAGCCGCGCAATGTGAGCTCCGCCGGGGTGACGTTGTATGAGCTGCAGAGCGCCACGCACGATCCCGGCTCGGAAACGTTCGGCCAGGCGATCACCGTCGATGCCAACGTGGGCGAGCCCTTCTCCGGCAACGCCGGCCGCGTGGAACCCAAGCTGGCGATGAGCCCCAGCGGCCAAGCGTACGCCGTGTATCGCGTGATGGTCGATGAATGCAACCTCGGCGGCGCGGACTCCAGCGGCGCCAATCCTCACAACGACGAGTGTCGTCAGGGCGACGCGGTCGTCGAGGTGCGCGTCGCGCGCTACGAATACCTGCTGTGGAGCCAGCTCGGCGCGGTGAACCGCGCGCCGCAGGTCGCGATGCCTCGGCCGACCCCCGAAAACGCGCCCGCGATCGGGATCGACGTGGAAGGCCGGGGCGTGGTGGCGTGGTCTGAGCCGGCCAACGCGGGCGAACCGATGCGGGTGTGGAGCAGGCGGCTGTTCGGCTCCGTGCAGGGCACGGTGCTGCCCGCCAGTCCCGAAACGCTCGGCGGCCGCCCGGTGAGCGGCAATGCCGAAGCGCCCGAAGTGATCGTCGGTCACTACGGCGAAGCCAAGGTCGCCTATCGCATCGATGGACGGGCCCGTTCCGCTGTGCCGGTCTCGCAGCTGTTCGTGAACACGTTGGCGAGCCGCTTCGACACCGGCGGCGGCGAATTCAGCGGTCCCGCCGCGTTGCCGGGCGCTGCCGCGAGCGGTATCGGCGGTGTGAGCGGCGCGCTCGGCGAACACGGCGCCTACCGTCTCGGCTGGGATCAGGCGGGCGCGGTCACGCTCCTGTCCGGTGGCGAATCGGGCGCCGGCACGCCCGCGGTGCTCGGCTCCAGTTCCGGGCCGGTGCTGGAGACGCTCAATCCGGCCGGCGGCGGCACGACCACGTGGCGGGCGACCGCCGGGAGCTCCCCGGTCGTGCGGGCCCGCGAGGACTACGCCGGCGGGGCGTATCAGACGGCCGCGCTCGCGGGCAACGTGCCGGGTCCGATCACGGGATTGTGCCTGGGTGGCTCCGGCGAGGGCGACGCGCTGATCGGATGGCTGCAGGGGCCCGCCGGCCGCGCGGAGGTGCTCGGCGGTTTCGTGCAGGCCCCGCCCACGCGGTTTGGGGTCACCGTCCCCACAGGCTGGGTGCGAAGCCGCCAGATACCGATCGAATGGGAAACCGCCAGCGACGCCGTCGCGGGCGTCACCTACTCCGTGTTCGTCGACGGGCATCGGCTGCTGAGCGGCCAGACGGGGACCACCGCGCGCCTGCCCGCCAGCGAGCTGGGCGACGGCCCGCACGAGGTGCAGGTGCTGGCCGCCGACAGCCTCGGGCAGGGCACGATGAGCGCGCAGACCAAGCTCGAGGTCGACATCGGGGTGCCCGCGGTGCGCGTCGCGTCGATCGAGCACGGCCGCGGCGTGCGTGTAACGGTCCGCGATCCGATCGTGGCCGTCGCCAGGTCTGCCACGCGAATCGCCTTCGGCGACGGCGCGCACGCCCGCGGGCGTGCGCGGGTCGAGCACCGTTACCGGCGCGCCGGCGCCTACACGATCACCGCCTACGTGCGCGACAAGAACGGCAACGGCGCGACGGTCCACGTGCGGGTGAGGGCACGATGAGCGCGCCGAGGACGGCTGCGAGCGAGCCTGCGCGGGTGGCGCCGGCGTGCATCGGGCGAGCGTGGACTGCGCGGGCGCGTATTGCGGCGGCGGTGGCGGGTTGCGGGTGCCTCGCCCTGTCCTGCCCGGGTGTGGCCGGCGCCGCGTTCGGCGGTGCGACCCTGCTGTCCGGCACCTCCAGCACGCAGTTCGAACACCCGCAGGAGTTTGAAGACGCGCAGACTCCCGCCGTATCGCGCGACGGCGAATACGCCGCGTTCCAGGGCTCGCTCGTGGGCGTCGCGGGGGTTTGGCGGCGCGATCTGAGCACCGGCGCGATCGAACCGGTTGCAACGGCGTATGCGCAGGGCTCCCCGGCGCTGAGCGCGCCGACGCCGGCGCTGAGCGCCCCGGGCGCGACCGCGCCCTCGATCAGCGCGAGCGGCCGCTACGTGGCGTTCACGACCACCGCGGACCTCGAGCCCGAACACACGGGCCGGGACGGCGAACCCGAAGGCGAGCCCCCCGCCGATGCGGGCTGCCCGGAGGTGTACGTGCGCGATATGGCCAAGCAGCCCGGCCAGGCCGGCGCCTTCGTACTCGCCTCGGCGTTGAGCGGCGGGGAGGGGATCACGTTCGCCGGCTGCGCCGGCGCGCGCCTCGCCGGCGCGCAGGCCGCGCCGGGCGTGGCGCTGAGCGATGACGGGCAGATCGTGGTGTTCACCGTGCTCAACAGCTCGAACCTCGCGCGCGGCGCCGGGTGTCCAGAAGCCAAGCCGCTGCGCGAATGTGCGCCCGAAACGCCGGCCAGCCAGGTTGTGGTGCACGACATCGAAACCGGCGCCACCACGCTCGTGAGCGTCACCCCGCAGGGGCAGCCCACGCCCGGCGGCGGCGCGTTTCCCTCGCAGCAGAGCGAGAAACTGACGTTCGGCATCGGCGCGAGCGGTGGGCTGGGCGATGAGCCGACCGGCTCAACCGCGGCGATCTCCGGCGACGCCAGCACCGTGGCGTGGCTGGGAACGGACGTCCCCGCGCAGGTCCCCGGCTCCGCCGCGGAAATCGAAGAACGCACCGCGCACAACCAAGGCGAAGATCCCGCGGGCTTCGAGGCCGAGCCGCTGTGGCGGCGCGTGGCCGACGGCCCGGGCGCGCTGACTCGCCGCCTGCTCTCCGAAGCGGGTCTCGACATGTTCTTCTCCCGCGACGAATCGATCGAAATCGTGCGCGGCGGCTCCTTCGTGGACGTGGGGTCCGCGCCGGTGTTCATCGCGCCCGCGCTCAGCGAAACGGGGGAAACGGTGGCGTTCGTGGCCAACGCGCCGCTGCCCGAAGCGGTGACCAGCATCCGGTTGGCGGGCGAACTGCCCCAGAGCGACGCCTACGTCGTGCGCGTCGACGACGACCCCGCCGCCAAGCCGCAGGTGCTGCAGCTGACCGCCACGCCCGACTACGACGTCAAAGGCAGCGGCGCGTACGGGTTCATCAAGGACATCGCGATATCTCCGGACGGCACACGCGTGGCGTTCGACTCCGAACGCGACACGATGGTGCTGCCGCAGGGCATGTCGCTGATCAGCCCCACGGCCGGCGGTAGAGAGTCCCAGACATACCTCGCCAACCTCAGCCTGGGCACGCTGCAGCGCGCGACCGTCACCTACACCGGCGCCGAACCGTCCGGCGGCGCGGGAGCGCTGTCGCTGGCCGGCGAAGGCGGCGCCCTGGTGTTCGCCTCCAGCGCGACCAACCTCTTCTACGGCGACGCTGTCCAGGCCTCGCAGGTGTACGAGACCCACGAATTGCCAAGCGAAGAAGCCCCCGCTCCCCAACAGGTCAGCCAGCTCCCGCTCGAACCGCAGGCGGCGCCGGAATGGTTGCTGGACGCGACCGCCACCGCCCAGCCCGACGGTGGCGTGATCGTCTACGCCCAGGTCCCCGGCGCCGGCCGCCTCGCCGCGTCGGCGATCGCGCAACTGCCGGCGCCGGCGCCGCGCAAGCGCACCAAGCGCCGCGCGCACAGGCGCGGCAGGGGCGGCCCGGGCGGCCGTGCCGGAAAGGCCGTCGGGGCCGGCGCTGAGTCGAGGCCGAGGGCGGCACACGGCGGCGGCGCGGAGGTGCTGACGCGCACGCTCGCCCAGGGCCAGATCGCCGCCGATGCGGCGGCGCCGGTACAGCTGCGGCTGACCGCCGCCGCGGCCTACCGAGCGCTGGTGAACGCCAAGCACGGCGTGTACGCGATCGTGCGCGTCGTGTTCACCGCGCCGGGGCACGCCGCGCTCACGCGGGAAATCCCAGTCACATTCCACCGCGCCCAGCGCGCCGGCGCCCGCGTGCTCGCGCCCGCCAGCTCGACCGCCAAGCACAGGCGCGGCAAGCCGCGAGAGGTGAAGCGATGATCAGACGCGCACTGCCGGTGGCCGCGGCGCTCGCGCTCGGCGCGCTGGCGATGCTGTTGGCCGGCCGCGGTCCCGCGAGCGTGCCCACGGCCGCCGGCGCCAACACGACCGGGCTGCCGACCGCGGGCGACGCCTTCGAACCGGAGCTCGGACTGCCCGCCACGGAAACCGTCGCGTTCGGAACCTCACTCGGCGGAGACCCGGGGAAGACGGAGATGTGGGCCTACGGGAAGCTGGGGTCCACGCCGACCACGATCGAAGGCGCGCGCCACAGCGACCAGCCGGTGCTCCTGCGTCAGACCCCGGGCTCCGGTGAATGGCAGCCCATGGCCCTGCCCCCCGGACCTGAAGGCAAGCCGCTGGCGATCAGCGGCGGCGCGCTCGCCGCACAGGCCACCGGCGACGGCGGCGTCGCGCTGCTCACCGGGCGGGGCATCGTCGTGCGCGACCCCGATGGGCAGGCACGCCTGGCCCCCGCTCCACCGCAGGCGCCCGAAGAAAGCGCCGGCGAGAGCGGGTCCGGCGCCGGCTCGAGCTCCGGCTCCGGCTCCGGCTCGAGCTCCGGCTCCGGCTCCGGCTCGAGCTCCGGCTCCGGCTCCGGCTCCGGCTCCGGCACAGGCTCGGGGTCGGGCACCGGCGGGAGCGTGCTCGAACCGGGCGAGTCACTGCTGCCGTCCGACCTGTCGGTCGCGTTCACGGTGCCGTACGCGGCGATCGAAGCCGCCGGCGGCCATACGGGCGTGCTGATCGCGCCCTATCACGACGGCGGCGCGCAGAATGCGGTCACCGGCCAACCGCAGAGCAAGCCCGGCGTGCTGTTCTACGACGGCGGCGAAGCGCAGGGCGCGAGCGCGTGGTCGCGCGAGCCGCTGGAAGCGTCGGGCGAAGCGCTGGATCACTTCACCGCGCTGGCGCTGGCGTGCGCGGGCACCCAGTCGGCGCCCGAATCGAGCTCGGGGGAAGACTGCTGGTTGCTGACCGGGTACGGCCAGCGCGAACCCGAACACCTCGTGCTGTACCGCCGCGCGCGCGGCGGCGAAGGCGAAAAATGGGTGTGGAAGCCGCAGTCGGTTTCCGACTGGCTGCTCGGGCACGCCGCGCCGCCGAGCGGCGTCAGCGTCGCGCGCCTGCTGCCCGTGGCGAAGGGCGGGCAGATGTTGACCGCCACCACGCAGGGCGTGTGGGTCGATTTCCAGGCGCAGGTGAGCGGTGAGCTCTCACCTGTGGACGTCAGCGAGCTGGTGCTGACGCCCACCGGCGGCGGCGGTGGCGGCGGGGGCGCAGGTGGGAGCGGTGGTGAAGCGCGGGTCGCGGGCACGTGGTGCTACCCGGCGGGCGTGCTGTGCCCCTCCTCGCGGTCGCTGGGCGCGCCGTTGCCGAGCTCGTATCGCAGCTTCGCGTGGCCGGGCTCCTCGGCGAGCGACCCGGGCACACGGGTGATCACCGGCCTGCCCGAACGCGTGATGCTCGAGCTGGCGCACGGCAGCTTCTCCTACGTCGTGGGACCCGGCGGCCGTGGGGTCGCGGGCGGGGGCGCGGCGCTGTACCGCTCCTCCTCCGGCGCGGTGGAAGGGGTGCTGGCGGACGGGCTGCTGAGCTTCGAAGCCGGCCCCGACGCCGAGGGCCAGTCCCAGGTGATCGCGCTGACCGCGCGGCGCGCGGGCGACCAACCCGAAGCGGTGCCCGGACGATCAACTGAAGCCCGAAGCGGTGCCGTTCCGCCACCCCCTGCTGGCGCTCGCGCAGGCTCCGGGCAGCGCCCCCGGCGATCCCAGCAGCGAAGCGCTGGCCGTCGGGCTCGACGGTCAGGTGGGACGGTTCGTGCCGGGCGAGGGCTGGCGTCCCGAAGGGCTGTACAACGCGGCCGGTGAAGCGCAGACCCCCGTGCTGCGCGGGGTGGCGTGGCCCGAACCGGAGCGTGCGTTCGCCGTCGGCGACAACGGCGCGATGTGGGTGCGGCGCGCGGACACCGGCCTGTGGGAGCCCGATCCCGCCAAGCCGTACAACTTCATCGGGAATTTGACCGCGATCGCGTTCGCCCCGAGCGAGCCGAGCCTCGGGTTTGCGGTCGGCAAGGAGGGCGCGCTGCTGCGCTACGGCAAGTCCTGGGAAGAGATCACCCAGCAGGCGGTCAAGCATGAAGCCAAGCGGCTGGAAGGCGAACTGGGCACCGAAGAGTGGCGCTTGAACTTCACCTCGCTCGCGTTCGCGGGCGGCGAAGCGCTCGCAACCTATCGCGTGGTGCGCGGCGAAGGCGGCGGCGCGTTCGAGGCCGGCGGGCTGCTCGTCTACGGCGAAGCGCCGCCGTGCGCGGGCGAAGACGAACAGATCGAACGCGAACTGCACAGCGCGATCCCCGCGGATGAACGCGCGTGCTGGCACACCAACGCCTCCGCTGCGAGTGTGCTGGCCGGGCTGCCGGATCCCAGGGACACGGTGCTCTCGAAGGTTGCGGGCCTGCCCGACGGCGGCGCGGTGGCGGCCGGGCCGGACGTGGTGATCGAGCGCCAAAGCGAGGGTGGATCGTGGGCGCTCTCGCCGGTGCCGCTGCCCGAGGCGCACAACATCTCGGCGCTGGCGGCCTACCGCGAAGGCGGCAGCGGCCCGGTGCGCGCGATCGCCTCGATCGATCTGGATGTCCATCTGGATCCCAATCTCGGCGGAGTGTTGCAGCGCGCGCCGTTCGGCGGGGATGTGCCCGTCACCGGCGGTCCCGGACAGCCCCCGCCGTTCATCCCGCCCGACCCGCTGCCCAACTCGGGATACGTCGTCGAGCAGACCGCGGATGGGTGGCGCGACATCGAGCACATGGCGCTGCCCGCCACCGCCGAACAGCGCGACCTGCCCGAGCGCCCCGATCCCGTGTTCGCGCTGCTGGTCGACCAATCCGGCGGGCAAGGGCTTGCGGTCGGCGGACAGACCTACGACATGGGCGGCGAGGGCTCAGAACAAAAAGGCGAAACCGCCGGCGCACAGCGATTCCCCGCCGCCAGCTCGCAGGGCCAGGCCACCCCCAGCGCGCTGGCCGCGCCCCCCGGAGAGGCGAGCATCGTGGTCGGCGGCGATGCCAGCTGCGCACAGCCGTGCGCCGACCTCGCCAACGAGGGAATCGGCGACGACGTATGGCTCACCCACGTGCTGCAGACCGCCTCCCACATCGGCGGCGACCGCGCGTTCGTATATCTCGGATCGCGCTCGAGCGGAGAAGTCAGTGAAGAAGTCACACGCGAGTCCGAGCGCTTCGAAGAACTGCTGGGCGCCGCCGGTTCGCTGCCCGTGTACGTCGAACCCGTCACGTTCGGCCGCGCGCTCGCGCTCGGCGGCGGGCCCGCCCCCGTGCCCTGCACTCAGGCCGCGCACCCCTGCCAGTCGGGCACCGACGCCTACGAGCTCACCTCCACCGGATCCTCCGGCGGTCCCGTACGGCTGATCGTGCTCGACTACGTCAAGGGCGAACTCGGCGCGGCGCAGCGGGAATGGCTCACAGAACAGCTGGCGCTGGCCGCCGCGCAGTCCGAACCGGCGATCGTGTTCGGCCGCGACGCGCTGGACTTCAACCTGCCCGATCAGATCGACGCTGTGGCGGGCCAGACGACCGCCGCCGAAGCCGCAGCCGTATCGCAAATACTGGTACAGGGACGTGCCTCCGCGTACGTGTTCGACTACCCCGCGGTCAACGTGCACACGCAGGTCGCCAGCGGGCGCGAAAGCATCCCCGCCTACGGCACCGGCACGATCGGCCCCGAGGACGCCTACACCGGCAACACCGCCGACTCGCTGCAGTCCAGCGCGTTCCTCGCGCTCGACGTCGACACCGCCACACGCGAAGCGCGGGGCACATGGCCGGTGACCGCCGCCGCGATCCCCGACGTCGGCCAGCTCTCGCTGAACGCGACCAATGGCGTGCTGCTGCGCCGCAGCCACGTCGCGCTGTTCGAAGGGCTCGCCCGCCGCCCCCTCGCCGGCATCGAAGTCGGTGCGGGCAACAACACCGAAGGCCGGCTGATCGACCCCAACTCCTATGACCCGATTCCCACCAACTGCCAGGGTCCCAACTGTGGTTATGAAGTCCCGCTCGAATACACCTTCACCTCCTCCAACCCCGACATCGGCGGGTTCGTGGAGCACGAAGCGTCCTCGGCTGAAGGCAAGAAGGTACAGCTCAACGCACAGCACAAGCCCATCCCCGACGAACCGCGCAACAGCCAGGGTGAACTGCTGGCCGGCGACCACTTCGCGCAGAACCACAAGGGCGAACCGATCAACGAACAGGGCGAAGTGGTCTCCCCTGAACGCTCTGCCCTGTTCTGCCCTTACAACGAAGGCACCACCACGATCACGATCACCACGGGTGGACTGTCCTACTCGATGCCGGTGACCGTCCAGGGCGGATCTGTTGAGTACCCCTGCGGCACCGTGCCGCTGAAGCACCCCGCACCGCGCATCCAGCCGGCCTCACCCTCGCTCGCGATCCCCGCGCTGGCGCCGGCGAGCCCCGCCTCGCCCGGTCCCACGCCGCAGCTGCTCTCCACGCCGGCGCCCCCGCCGCTGCGCCCGCCGCTGCCACCGCCGCCACCGGTGCCCCACCCGGCGGTGCACCCCGCTCCGCACCACACCGCCCCGGCGCCGGTCTTTCCCTTCCTGCCCGCCGCCGCCGGCCTCGCGCTGCTGCGACCGCTGATCGTCCCCCCGCCGCTCAGTCCCGTCCAGCCGACCCCGCCGAGCGGGACCTCCTCCGTGCAGGTCTACCAGAACGCGGTCGCCCCCGAGCGCGAACGCGAGGAGGAGGCCGCCACGGACCTCGTGCACAACATGGCCGCCTACACACCCGCGTCGCCGCCAGGGCCCGCCGCTCCCTACTACTATCTGCCCGCGGTGGTCGCGCTGCTCGCCTTCGCCGGGGCGGCGCTGTACGACGTGCGGCGCTGGCAGCGGCCGGGCACCGCTCGGGTGCGCGATGAGGCGCAGGGCGGGTGATGCGTTCGAGCGTTCTTCCCCGCGCGCTGCCTCGAACACGCCTGTCTGAGGCGCCGTTGGGGGATTCAAAAAGAGGATTGGTTCCGCGCGGAACCAATCCCAAAACAAGAAGACGGAACGGCCGGAGCCCGACCGGCACCATCCAGATCGCTCAACAACGGCAGGAGGTCGACGTCGTGGCAGCAGGTCGCGGCGCTCGCTGAGCCGCCCGCGGCGTCGTCGTCGGGTACCATCGCCCGCGTACAGATGGTCGCCACGCGCCGAGGATGTCCCGCACTCACGACGGTGGCGTGACCGCGGTCGCCGGCGAAGCCGGTGCGAGACCGCGGCCCGCGCGGCGGGACTGGCCCACGGTCGCGGTGGTGGGCCACGTCGAGTGGGTGCAGTTCGGCCGGGTCTCAAAGGTCCCGCGCGCCGGGGAGATCGTGCACGCGCGCGCGTTCTTGGAGGAGCCGGCCGGCGGCGGGGCGGTGGCCGCCGTGCAGCTCGCGCGGCTCGCCGGCGAGTGTGTGCTCGTGACCGCGCTCGGCGGCGATGAGCACGGCCGGCGCGCGGTCTCGCGCCTGGGCGAGCTCGGCGTGCGCGTGTGGGCCGCCCGCCGCGCGCCACCGACCCGCACCGCGGTGACCCTGGTGGACGACGCCGGCGAGCGCACGATCGTCACCTTCGGCGATCGGCTGGAGCCGAGCGGCGACGACCCCGAGCTGCCGTGGCACGAGCTCGCCGGGATCGACGCCGTGTACTTCACCGCTGGCGACGTCGGGGCTCTGCGCGCCGCGCGCGCCGCGCGCACGCTCGTGGCCAATCCGCGCGCCGTGCATGCGCTGGGTCGTGGTGTCCCGCTCGACGCGCTGGTGCTCAGTGGGGAGGACTCCACCGAGCGCGGGGACGCGCGCGACGCCCACCACGCCCACGACGCGGGCGATGAGGCCGCGCTGGTGGTGCTCACCGAGGGCGCGCGCGGCGGCTCGTATCGCACGCGCCACGGCGACGGCGGCAGCTGGCGGGCGATCCCGCCCCCCGGCCCGGCTGTCGATGCCTACGGCTGCGGCGACAGCTTTGCCGCCGGCTTCACCTATGGGCTCGGCGCGGGGCTGAGCGTGCCCGCGGCGCTCGAGCTGGGCGCGCGCTGCGGCGCCGTCTGCCTCACCGGCCGCGGGCCGTACGAGCGCCAGCTGGCGCGGGAGGAGTTGACGTGAGCGTGGCATGCGCGTTCAGCCGCACCGGCGCGCATGCGCACGCCGCCCGCGCGCGCGCGGACGCCGCCACGCGCACGGATGCCGACGAGCGTCCTGATGCCGGCGAGCATCCGGATCCCGTGGTCTTCATGCGGGGCGTGTGTTGACCGAGTCCCGGGTGCTGCTGTGCGACGAGCGGCGCGCGCTGGAAACCACGTTCGTCCCTCACGCCGGGATGGTGTGCTGCTCGCTTCGTCACCGCGGCGAGGAGCTGTTGGCACAGGGAAGCGGGGTGGATGCCTACGCAGAGCGGGGCAAGACGATGGGCATCCCGCTCCTCTATCCATGGGCCAACCGTCTCGCCGACTTCGCCTACCGCGTGGGCGGGCGCACCGTGCCGCTGCCACACGACGAGCGCCGCATCGCGCTCGACGCCCACGATCTGCCGATCCACGGGGTGATCCCGGGAGCGCTCGGCTGGGAGGTGATCGCCGCGCCGGGTTCCGCCCGGCAGGCGCTCTCCGCGCGTCTCACATGGGCCCGCTCGCGGCAGGAGCTCTTCGAGCTCTTTCCGTTCTCACACGAGCTCGAGTACGACGCGCAGCTCGCCGACGGCCGCCTGAGCATTCAGCTGACCGTGCACGCGCGCGGCTCCGAGGAGGTTCCGGTGAGCTTCGGCTTTCACCCCTACCTCGCGCTGCCGGGCGTCTCGCGCGAGCGCTGGGTGATCGAGCTGCCCGCGATGCGCCGCCTCCAGGTCGATCGCGACCAGATCCCGGTCGGCAGCAGCGAGCCGTTCCCGGCGGAGCGCTTCGAGCTCGGCGAGCGCGAGTTCGACGACGGCTTCGCCGGCGTTCCGCAGCCCGCGCGGTTCGCGGCCGCCGCGGGCGCTCGCCGGATCGAGCTCACCTTCCTCGAGGGCTACCCGTATGCGCAGGTCTTCGCGCCCCGCAACGGTCAGTTCATCTGCTTCGAGCCGATGACCGCCCCCACCAACGCGCTTCGCTCCGGCGCCGGACTGCGCGTGCTCGCTCCCGGCCAGAGCTGCCGCGCGCGCTTCTCGGTTGAGATCGCCGACATCGAGTGAGGTCGGCGCCGCGCGAGATGCTCGCCGATCACTGCGGGTCCTGCAACAGCCCGAGCACGTTGCCGTCGGGATCGGTGACGGTGGCCACCAGGCGCCCGTGACCCACATCGTGCGCCGGTTCCTTCACGGCGGCGCCCGCCGCGGTCACCTCCGCCAGCTTCGCCTCGATGTCGGTCACGTGCCAGAAGGTCACCGGTGAGGTCATGCCCTGCGGCCCACCGCCCGGCACCAGCCCGATGTGCTGGCCCTCGGCGTCGAAGCCCACGTAATAGGACCCGTCCGCGGAGGGCGGCACACCGAGCAGGGCCGTGTACGTCGCCTTGGCGGCCTCGAGGTCGGAAACCGGGTGCAATACGGTCTTGATTCCCTGGGTGGATGAGTCGCTCATGGGTCGTCGTCGCTCCTGAGGTCGTGGAATCACTCGACCGTCACTGTAGTTTCGGTTGCCCGCCGGCGCTTCTCGATTCCTGATCGAGATCCGCTCACATACCTGGGGGTGGGCGCGCGGGGGGTCCGAGGCGCCGTTGGGGGATTCGAAAAGAGGATTCGTTCCGCGCGGAACCAATCCCGAAAACAAAAAACGACACGGACGGAGCTCGCGAGCGGCACCGCCGGAGCCCCGCACCGGCGCATTTTGCGGGAATCCAGCGTGGCCTCGAACACGCCTGTCGGAGGCGCCGTTGGGGGATTTGTTTTGAGAACTCGTTCCGCGCGGAACCAATCCTCAAAACAAAATACGAAACAGACGGGGCGCTCTCCGCGGCTCGTGCTCCGCGGGCGTTTGCCGCGTGCCCGCTCCCGCTCCGGCGCCCGCCGGCTGACCGCGCTCGGTGCGCTCAGCAGGTCCCCGAGTATTCCGAGGCGCCCGGCCCGGTTGCCGGCGCGTCCACATAGCCGCGTTCGACCGGCCGGAGCACGGTGCCGAGGTGGACCACGTACCACACGCCCCTCCAGGAGATCATCGAGGCGATGCCAAACGAGTGGATCCCTCCACGCTCGCTGTACACCACACGCGAGTTGGGCACCTCGTAGTAGCCGAGGCGGTTGTAACACACACCCGGTTCCACCCAGTGGCCGTAGTTGGACGGCACTCGCACCGCCACCAGCCGTGCCTGAAAGGCGCCCGCGCCCAGCAGTGCGTGTGCCGCTCGGATGTCCAGCCGATAGTCACCCAGCAGGCGGTTGTCGAAGTCTTCGCCCGCGCCCGCGATCGCCTTCAGCTGCAGGTAGGCGCCCTTCGGGAAGAACGCCGGCACCGCCGCGCGCCAGTTGTCGGTGGTGATCGCCCGCCACAGCGCGCCCATCTGCGCGCGAAACGGCGCCGCGCCCGAGTCGGGCAATTGGTGGGTCTGGGGAAGCGACCCCGGTGAGCGCGCGCGCCGGCGCGCCCCGGGGGGCCGCGACACGAGACGGCCCGGCGCCGATCCGTGCGGGCGAGCGCCCGCCCCCGGCACCACCGGCGCCACCGGCACCACCGGCGCGACCCGCGCGACCCGCGCGACCGGCGCGACCGGCGCGGGGGGGGCACGCGTCGTGTGTCGGGGCGCGCGCGCGCCGCTGCCCGGACTGGTTGTCACCACCACAACCACCACGACCGCGCCCACTGCCGCGAGCGCGCCGATTGAGGTGACATGGCGACGTCTGGCGCGGCGCGCGGGCTGTTTGTGGTCGTGCCGCATGTGGCCATCGTTGCACGCGCGCGTCCGGCGCGTGCCACGCGGTCGGAGAAGTGAAGCGAGGTGACGCTCGACTGGTGGCTCTGGCGACTCGTGGCGAGCACCGCGTTGATGTCCGGGGCGCTCCTGGCGCTGCTCTGCGCGCGGTGGCGCTCGCGCGCGCGGCGGCGGTACGTGCGACTGCGCGTGGACCCCTACCGCACCGACAGGGCCAGCGCGGAGGCGATCGTGGCGATGTTCGAGGCGCTCCACAAGCGCCTTCTGCGGCGCTGGTGGCGGCGGCTGCTCGAGGGACAGCCGAGTCTCTCGCTGGAGATCCACCACGACCGCGAGGCGTGGCTGGCGCTCACCTGTCCCCCTGGGTGCGAGGCCACAGTGGAGGCGGCGCTGCGTGGGGCCTACCCCAACTGCCGCCTGAGTGCTGCGGCTGCCAGCTCGTCGACGCCCCCGCCCACGCGCCCGCGCGGGCGAGCGCCGGTGGTGTTGCGCCTCGAGAAGCAGATGTCGTTCATCAAGCGCGTGAAGGTGCTGGATCGCTTCGAGCACGAGCGCGAACCGGCGATCAACGCGCTGCTCACTGCGATGGGCGCGGAGCGGCGCGCCTCGTTCGTGCAACTGGCGATGACCCCGGCGCCGGCGCTCTTCGAGCGGTACGCCAAGGGCCTCTACAAGCACCACGAGGGCCACCTCTCGCGCGAGCGGCGCGAGCACCTGCTGATGCGCGACCGCTCGATGGTGGACGACAGCGAGCTGCGGGGCGGGTTGGACGTGCAACACCGCCCGCTGTTCTTCGTCGACCTGCGCGTGGTCGGCCCCGACCGCCCCACGTGCGAGCGGATCGCCGCGCAACTGCGCGCGGCGAGTGCCGAGAACCACCTGGTCGAGCGCGGCACGGTGGTGCGCCACGGGCTGCTGGGTCTCTACGCGCGCCGAGTGCGCCGCGGCGAGGGCAACCCGCTGCCGTCGCTCCGGCGCGGGGTGTTCGCGTCGACCGAGCTGGCCGCCATCTGGCATCTGCCGTCGGTCGAGTACGCCACGGTCCCGTTTCAGCGCAACGCGCTCCCGCTCGCGCCGGCCTCGCCGGCGATCATGCGCCCCCGCCCCGGCGCGGGCGCGGGCGCGGGCGCGGGAACGCTGTGCGACGCGCTCGGCCCGGTGTCGATCCACACGGAGCTGCGCCGCCAGAACACCGCCGTGCCCGGCACCGTGGAGCAGGGCAAGTCGAGCTACCTGGTGGCCACCGTGGCGGAGGACCTGCTCCGCGAGCGGTGTGCGGTGATCGTGTTCGATCCCAAGGGCGACGCCGCCGACGCCGCGGTGGGCCTGGTGCCGGAGAGCCGCACCTGCACGCTGCTCGACTTCGCCCACCCCACCTGCGGTTTCAACCCCCTGGCGGTCGACGCGCCGGCGGATGTGATCGCCGACTACGTGGTGGCGGCGCTGCGCAACCTCTTCACCGACGCCGACATCCGCGCCAGCTCCGACCGCTACCTGCGCAACGCGATCATCGCGGTGCTGGCCCACGGTCGTGAGTCCACGCTGTGGGACGCCGCGCGCCTGCTGTCGGTCGGCGAGGAGGGCTACGCCTACCGCACGCGCGTGGGCGCGCGCGTGCGCGCGCTGCCGGAGTTCAAGGAGATCAGCGAGTTCTTCACCGCCGAGCTGACCGCGCAGCTGGCCGACGCGCGCTCCATGACCACCGCCAAGCTGGACGCGCCGGTCAACAAGCTGGCGCGGCTGCTCAACTCGCCCTCGATCAAGCGCGTGCTGCTCAACGACTCGCTCACGGTCGACTTCGAGCGCGTGATCGCCGGCGGCGAGGTGCTCGTGGTGAAGGGCGCCCTCGGCGCGATGGGCGCCGGCAACACCTCGGTGCTGATGCAGCTGCTGATCGGGATGCTCGACGCCGCGCTCGCGCGCCAGCAGGACCTGGTGGCGGCCGGCGAGCGGATCGCGGTGGCGCTGAAGGTCGACGAGGCGCCGCTGGTGCTCAACCGCGGGTTCGCCGACACGATGGCGCTCAAGCGCTCCGCCGGCCTGGAGACGGTGGCCTGCTGGCAGGCCGACTCGCAGTGGACCGATCGCGAGGTGCGCGCGCAGCTCGACGCGCTGTTCGCGCACCGCGTCTACTTCGCCACCGCCTCGGTCCAGGACGCACGCGACGCGGCCGGCCTGTTGATGGCCGAGTACGCCGACTCGGTGCGCCCCAACATGGAGTCGCTCTCCGCGCTGGGCCGCCCCGACGCGCGCCTGCGCCTGCCCAAGCACCACGCGATCGTCTCCTGGACCACGCCCCAGGGCCGCCAGCCGCCCTTCGTCGCGCAGACCCTCCCGATCGCGGCCGATCGCGCGCGCATGGCACTCCACGCCGAGCGCCAACGCGCACGCGGCGGCGCGCACCGCACCGAGCTGACACAGCCTCACTGGGATCGCGAGCAGCGCGCCGGCGCCGACGCGCGCGAGGCCCGGCCGGAGCGACGCTGGGTGCTGCCGGCGGTGGCGGCGGAGAGCTATCGCGAGCTGGCGCTGCTGGGCGGCGCGCAAACAGCGCGGCGGCTCGTGCCGCCGGAGCGGCCGCGCGCGCTCGAGCTGGAGCCGCTGGACCTCGAGATCCTCGCGCTGGTGGCGAGCGTGCGCCACGTGCTGAGCAGCCAGATCCACCGCCGTTTCAACCCGGGACGCGCCACGAGCACCACCCAGCGGCGCCTGAAGCGCCTGGCCGACGCGGCACTGCTCAGCCGTTTTCAGCTGCACAGCCGCGACGGCGGGGGCGTGCCGATGTGCTACGCGATCGCACCTGCGGGTGCGCGCGCGCTTGCCGAGCACGGCCGGCTCGACGCGGGGGTCGAGTTGGAGGAGCCCCAACCGGCGCGCTCCCGCCAGGCGCGGACGGGGACGGGTTCGGGGGGCGAGCGGGATCGCGCGCTCGCGGGTGCCCGGCGCGATGTGCACGCCGCCGCGTGGGCGCTGGCGGTGCAGGTGTGCCTCGAGGCGCGGTCCGCACTGCGCGGGCCGGGGGCGTCGGCGATCCCGGTGCCGTCGCGCTCCACGCCGGATGGCCCACGGGCGATCGGCCCGCACGATCTGCGGCTGCCGGGCGGGCGCACGCCACACGAGTTCCTGCGCAGCCTCGCCGGCGGCGCGCGTGGCGAGGTGGAGCGCTTTGAGACGGTGCGCCCCGCGCTGACGCTCGAGCTGCCGCCGGCGCCCACGGGCGGGGCGGCCTCCGGCGCGGTGGACCTGCTGGTCGAGCTCGACGATCGGCTCGCCCGCGAGGGCGAGTGGCGGGCTCTGGCCAAGCTCGAGCGCTACGACCACTTCCTCTCCGGCTGGCGCGCGCACACCGCGAGGTACGGTGAGCGCTCGCGCGAGCACACCGACTGTCTGGTGATCTTCGTGTGCCGCGACCGCGCCACCGCGCGCCGGTGCGCGGAGCGGGCCGACGGGGCGATGACCGCGTGCCAGGCCTACGCGGGCGAATACCCCGTCGACTGGCTCTACCCCGGCCGCGAGCGTGTGCTGTTTGCTGCCGAGCGCGACGCCCACGAGGGGATGCTGTGCGCGTACGGGGTGCACCCCCTGCCGCCGGCGGTGCGCGCCTCCGCCGCGCACGGCGATCCACGCGCGCGTGCGCCGCGCGTGCGCATGCGCGAGATCTCGATCGGCCATCGCCTCCCGGCCGCCGATCCTGTGCCGGCCCCGCAGGAGGCGTGAGCGTGGCGTGGATCCGCTCCCGCAGTGGCCCCCGCCACGGCGCAGTCGCCACCCCCCGCGGCGCCAGTGCCCCCCTTTTGCGCCGCGCACCGGCGCAGTCGCCCGGCCGGCGAGCGGGCGGGCGGCTGCACGCCACGCGCCCGCGATTCCGCATCGCAGAGCCAAACTGCGCGCCCGCGCAGGGGGCGGTGTCCCGCGTGGCACCCCTGCGCGGGGCCCGCCCGCGAGAGCTCTCGCAGGCCGGGGCTACCGTGCCGTGCCCCTCCCTTTCCCTCCAGTTTCCGCTCGCGGTCGCCACGACGACCGCCACGGCGCTCCGGCGCCGCCCCAACTCCCAAACGGCCCCGCGCGAGATCCCCGCGCGGACAGGCCGCCTGGGCTCATCACCCCCCGACCGCCCAGGAGGCGATCCATGACGGCCACCATCCCCCGTTCCTCCTCGGCCACGCTCGGCCGCTACCGCGACCGTCTCGGGCGCCCGCGCCAGCTGCTCGCGCGGCCGAGTGCGGGCGGCAGCGTGCTTGTGATCGACCGCCACGCGATCGCCCACGGTGAGGAGCGCCTGGTGGCGCACCTGGAAGCCGACGAGCCGCTCGAGAACGCCGTCCTGGTGGCAGGCCTCTACCTCGCCGACGAGCGGGGACGCTGGTGTCGCAGGCTGCTTGCCTCCGACGCCCAGCGGCCGCCGCTGGAGTCGCCGGAGTCCTTGGACACGCTTGGCGAGCATGTGGGTGAGCACACCGAGCTGATCGACGCCGAGGGGTCGGTGTGCCGGCTCGCGCTGCTCTCGTGCGGGATGTCCATTCCGCAGCTGCGCTGGTGCCGGTGCGGTCCGTCGCCCACGCCCGAGCCGATCCGGGTGCGGGATGTGATCGGGCGCATGCAGAGCTACGAGCCGGCCCGCGCGATCACCGAGCGCGCGGTGGCCCGCCACCGCCTGGACCCCGACGTGTCCGTCGCCACTCTCGCCGCCGAGCTGGCCAGGGTGCACTCGAGCCGTATCGTGCTCAATCGCGGCCTGCGCGAACGCGCGCTCGCGCTGATCGCGCGGGAAGGGGTCAGCATGAGCGAGATCGCCATGCGCTGCGGGCGCGCCAAGCGCGACGCGCGCGGGGTGCTCAGCGGCGAGACCAGCTGGTTGGCGCGTCGTCTGGGGCTGCTGCCGGAGGGCGGCCAACGTGTGCCCACCCCGTGGGTGCACACCGATGTGCTCGCCCTGATCGCGCGCCAGGGCCTCGGCGTGAGCCCGCGCGAGGTCGAGCTGGCCTGAGCGCCCACCACGTGTGGGGTCCGGACGCGGTGCCTCGAACACACCTGTCCGAGGCGCCGTTGGGGGATTCAAAATGAGGATTCGTTCCGCGCGGAACCAATCCTCAAAACAAAACACGCAACGGCCGGAGTGGCGAGCGATGAAGAGACCCCCCACTCCGCCCTTCAGCTTCGGGCCCCACGGCCCGACGTAGCGCCGGGCGCAACGGCCCGACGTAGCACTGGGCCCCACGGCCCGACGTAGCCGCGGGCCCGACGGCCCGTCGCAGTACCCGGGCCACACGGGCCCGGCGCAGCACCTGGGCCCCAACGGCCCGTCGCAGTACCCGGGCCCCAACGGCCCGCCGTAGCAGTTACGACGGCGGGCCGCGCGGCCCGCCGTCGCTCGTTCACCACCCGGCTCGCCTGCGGGCGGCCGGCACAGAAAGGAGCGGCGTATGTCCGCCTACGAAACGGCCCCCGAACCCTCGGGGGCTCATGCTGTGGCGCCCTTCCAGGCGCTGGTTCATTCGATCCTCGATTCGGTGCTGAGCGGCACGCTGCATCTCGCGCTCGGCGTCGCGCTGGGCCGCCTCGGCGCGAGGCTCATGCACAACAGGCACCTGCACTGGAGCTGGGCGGTGGCAGGGCTTGGTCTCACCGTGCTGGCCCGTCCGTTGCTGGGCGGGATGTTCCTCTCCGCGGCCAGTGCCACGGTGGTCGCGGCGGCGGTCGGGCGGCGGCGGCACCGCGAAGACATCACCGCGGGCGCCGACCTGGCCGAGCTCGCCGCTGCGAGGCGCACGCCGATCGACGGGGTGCGGGCGCTCGTGGGTGCGCTCGCCGCTCGCCTCGGCTGGCACGGCATGCCGGGCACGCAGGGGATTGTCGGCGAGGAGGAGATCGTGATCGGGCTGCGCCACAACGGGCGGCCGGTCGTGATACCGATCGGCGGCGCCACGGGTGGCGTGCACACGCTGACCCCGGGTGCGGCCGGTTCGGGCAAGACGGTCACTCTGCGCAGGATCGCGGTGCAGGCGATCCTGCGCGGCCGGGGCTCGATCGTGGTCGACCCCAAGGGCGACTCGGAGCTGCGCGAGGAGCTGCGCCACGCGGCGCAGGCGGTTGGCAAGCGGTTCATCCACTGGACGCCCACGGGCCCCAGCGTGTACAACCCCTACGCGCGGGGCAGCGACACCGAAATCGCCGACAGGGCGCTGGCGGGGGAGAGGTTCACCGAGCCTCACTACCTGCGCCAGGCACAGCGGTACCTGGGCCACGCGGTGCGCGCGTTGCGGATGGCCGGCGAGGAGGTCGGCCTCTCCTCGCTCGTGCAGCACATGGATCCCGAGGCGCTCGAGCAACTGGCGCGGCGGATGCCCGCGGAGGCCGCCAACGCCACGCACGGGTATCTCGACTCGCTCACCCCGCGTCAGCGAGGCGAGCTCGGCGGTGTACGGGATCGCCTGGCGATCATGGCTGAGTCGGATGTCGGGCCGTGGCTCCAACCGCGGCCGGACGGCGCGCCGGCGTTCGACCTGTTCGGCGCGCTGACCGAGGGCGCGGTGGTGCTGTTCGACCTGCAGGCCGACAGCCGGCCGCTGCTGGCCAAGATGCTGGGCGCGGCGATCGTCCAGGATCTCCAGAGCGCGATCTCCACGATGCACCGCTGCCCGGTTCCCAGCGTGGTGGTGATCGACGAGTTCGCCGCGATCGCCGCCGAACAGGTGGCCGGGGTGTTCGCCCGAGCGCGCTCGGCCGGCGTGAGTCTCGTGCTCGGCACGCAGGAGCTCTCCGACCTGCGCCTGCCGGGGCGCGAGTCGCTGCACGACGCCGTGTTCGGCAACCTCACCACGGTGATCGGCCACCGCCAGGTGGTGCCCGAGTCGGCGGAGCTCCTCTCCTCGCTGGCCGGCACCGTCGGCGTGTGGCGCACCTCGATCCACAGTGACGGGCGCCACACGCGCTCGCGCGCGCGCCAGCGGGTGGTGGAGGCGGAGCGCATCCAGTCGCTCCGCCCCGGCGAAGCGGTGGTGACCGTGCTCGACGGACCACGGCGCGGAACGCAGATCGCGACAATCCTGCGTTCGCCCCGCGATCGCGGGACTCGGTAGCTCCACCCGGCCGGCCCCGGGCCGACCCAGGCCCGACCCAGGTCGCACACCGGGCGGATCCAGGAGCCACCGCGGGCCGACCCAGGTCGCACCCCGGGCGGATCCAGGACCCACCGCGGGCCGACCCAGGCCCGACCCCAGGGCCGGCCCAGTTGACACGGCTGGGCGGCCAACGCGCCGGAGCGCCACGCGGCAAGGGCGCCCCGGTGCCGGTGCCGGTCGCACCCCTCGCGGGATGCGCTGCGCACCCCATCCACACATCCCGTCCGCAGATCAAACGGGTGCGGCTCTCCTGGAGGGACAAGCACTGCCCCGAACACAGCTGTCGCAGGAGCCGTTGGGGGATTCAAAAAGAGAACTCGTTCCGCGCGGAACGAATCCAAAAAACAAAACACGAAACGCCCGGAGCTGGACCGGCGGCGCTGGAGCGGGCGCCCGTCCGGAGTTCGAGCGGGCGCCCGTCCGGAGTTCGAGCGGGCGCCCGTCCGGAGTTCGAGCGGGCGCCCGTCCGGAGCTCGAGCGGGCCGGGGCGCTTCAGCAAGCGGAATTCTCGTCCCTCCAGGCGAGCCGCACCCGATCAAAACAACACACACATCGAAAGAAGGAGACACAGATGTCGGAGATCACAACCACGCGCTCGCTCGAACGGGCGGCGCTCCTGCGCTGGGCGGCCTCGCTCGGCGCGATCACCTCCGAGGCGCTGGCGCACCGGTGGCAGCTTTCGCCGGCGTCGGCTCGCGCGCGCCTGCAGGCGGCGGTGCGCCTGGGGCTGCTGGCTCGCACGAAGCCGCTCACCGGCGAGCCCGCGCTGTACAGCGCCACGCGCGCGGGGCTGCGCGAGTGCGGCATGCAGGGGCTCGGGGTCTGTCGCCCCACCGCCGCCAACGCACGCCATCTCGTGGTGTGCGCCGAGGTCGGCGCGGCGCTGGAGCGCTGCTACCCCGACCACCGGCTCGCCGGCGAGCGCGAGCTGCGCCACGAGGAAGCGGTGCGCGGCCTCCGGCTGGCCAGCGCGGTGATCGGCTCCGCCGGGCAGCGCCACGAGCGGCTGCACCGCCCGGATCTCGTGATGTGGGCGCCGCGCGAGGCCGGCGGCCTGCCGGTGGCGATCGAGGTCGAGCTCACGCTCAAGGGACCTCGCCGCCTGGAGCGCATCTGCCGCGCGTGGGCACGCTGCCGCGAGGTGTCGGGCGTGCTGTATCTGTGCCCCCAGCAGGTGTGCGCTGCGGTGGAGCGCGCGATCGAGCGCGCCGGTGCGGGCGAGCGCGTGGTGGCGCTCACGCTCGAGCGGCTTCCCGGTGTTGCGATCGAGCGAGCCGTCGCAGGCAGGCCGTAGCGTGCGCCTCCGGGGAGCAGCACAACCAGGAGGTCATCGATGCCGTACTCGAACATAAACCGCGTGGTGCTGGTCGGGCGCCTCACCAGGGATCCCGAGCTGCGCGAGCTGTCCTCGGGCAACGCCGTGTGCTCGCTGCGCCTGGCCTGCAACTCTCGCCGTCGCGACGCCGACGGCGAGTATCACGAGCGTCCCAACTACTTCGATGTGAGCGTATTCGGGCCACTTGGCGAGAACGTCGAGCGGTACATGCGCAAGGGTCGCCAGGTCGCGGTGGACGGCCGGCTGGAATGGCGGGAGTGGGAGGGCGCCGACGAAGCGCGCCACCAGGCGGTCAGCGTGGTGGCCGACAACGTCGAGTTCCTCGGCGGCGCGCCCGGCGCCAACGGGCACGGCGGCGAGGGGCACGGCGGCGAGGGGTACAGCGGCGAGGGGGGCGAGGGCGATCCGGATGCGCTCGACCCCGCGGGCGCGTTCGCCGGCGTGGGCGACGACGCCTTCTGAGCGTCGCCACGCCGGATGGCCTCGGCTGTGGCGGGTGCGTAAACTGCCCCCGCCCAGCCGTCCCGCCTCTTGGAGGTTCGCGGGGGCGAGCGGGGGCGAGCGACAATTGACGACCGCCGACCACCAAGGAGCTCTCCAGCGGTGCCGATCGATACAAAAGCGATAGGGAAGAGGTACGAGCCCACCGTGTATGCGGTGGGGCGCGAGAAGATCAAGGAGTACGCGCGCGCGGTGGGTGAGACCAACCCCATCCATCTCGATGTCGACGCCGCGCGCCGCGCCGGCCACGCCGACGTGGTGGCGCCGCCGATGTTCGCCGTCGTGTATGGCTCGCCGTCGGTGGGTCCCGCGCTGTTCGATCCCGAGGTGGGGATCAACTTCGCGATGCTCGTGCACGGCGGCCAGGAGTTCGAGTGGGGGCCGCTTGTGGTGGCCGGCGATGAGATCACCACCGAGGCCACCGTCAAGGACATCTCAGCGAGCGACGGCCGCGGCTTTTACGTGTTCGAGTCGATCTCCACCAACCAGCGCGGCGAGCAGGTGTGCCGCGGTGTGTGGACCAACATCGTCAGAGGAGTGTGAGGAGATGAGCAATCTCGAGGTGGGCCAGCGGATTCCCGAGGTGCGGGTCACGCCGGACAAGTACCTCACGATCCGCTACGCCGGCGCGTCGGGCGACTTCAACCCGATCCACGTCGACGAGGAGTTCGCGCGCGCGGTGGGGCTCCCCGGCAGGATCCTGCACGGGCTGTGGACCATGGCCCAGGTGGCCAGGGCGCAGACCGAGGCCGCCGGCGGGCCGGAGCATCTCAAGCGCCTGTCGGTGCAGTTCCGCGGCATGGGCGTGCCCGAGCAGGAGGTGCTCGTCACCGGCACCGTGCGCGAGCGGCGCGACGGCCGGCTCGTGATCGACACCGTCGCCGAGCAGGGCGAGAAGCAGATCATCCGCAACGCCGAGGCCGAGCTCGCGCCGTAGGGGAGGCCGCGCTCGCGCCGAGTCGCGGGGAGCTCGCGCGTTGCCGGGCGCCGGTGCGCTGGGCCGCGCCCGCGGTGCCACCGCGATCCGTCGCCGGGCGGATCGTAGAATCGTGGGGATGCTCACTCAGCGCCAGGAACACGTGCTGTGCGAGGTGGTGGACCGCTACCTGGCCACCGGCCAGCCGGTGGCGTCGCGCGCGATCGCCGCCGACCCCGAGCTCGGGTGCGGGCCGTCCACGGTGCGCAACGAGCTCGCGCTGCTGGAGGAGCACGGGCTGCTGGCGCATCCACACACCTCCGCCGGGCGCGTGCCCACCGACGCGGGCCAGCGGTACGTGGTCGATCTGTTGCTGGCCCCCGGCGATCGGCCCACGCGCGCGCCCGGCGACCGGTTGACGCGGTTGGCGCCGGCGCCTCGCCTGGAACTGTCGCTCGTGCGCCGCGAGGTCGAGGAGGCGATGCGCGCCACCACCGAGGCGCTCGCCGAGGTGACCAACCTGCTGGCGGTGGTCTCCGCGCCCCCTCTGCAGGCGGCCACCGTGCGCCACATCGAGGTGCTGGCGCTCCAGCCCCAGGTGGTGATGGTGGTGATCATCACCTCCACCGGCGGGGTGTCCAAGACGCTGGTCACCTTCGATCGGCCGGTCGACCCCGGCCTGATCGGTTGGGCGGGCGAGTACCTCAACGAGCGCCTGTGCGGCGTGGACCTGGGATCGCGCATCCTCCCCCAACGCCTGCTGGACTCCGCGCTGGACACCACCGAGCGTTCTTTCGTGGAACAGCTCGCGCCGGCCTTTCGCGAGGAGCCCGCCTCCGAAGCGCTCCAGACGCTCTATGTGGAGGGCGCCTCGCACCTGCTGTCCGCCGGCCAGCTGGGCGACGCCACCGAGATCAACGAGCTGATGAGCCTGTTGGAGCGGCGCGTCGCGTTGCTGACCGTGCTGCGTGAGGCGCTCGCCGCGCCCGACGTGTATGTGCGCATCGGCGAGGAGAACGAGATGCCCGCGATGCGCTCGCTGGCGATGGTGGGCGCCGGGTACGGGCTCGGCCCGCGCCGGCTCGGCGCGGTGTCGGTGATCGGGCCGGTGCGCATGGACTACCCCGGCGCGATCGCCACCGTGCGCGAGGCCGCGCGCGAGCTGTCGCGCTTCGTCGAAGACACCTACGCCGAGCGTTAGCGAGCGCCGCACCGATGCCCACCGCCACACCACGCGATCCATACGACGTGCTGGGGGTCGAGCGCGACGCCTCCGAGCAGGAGATCAAGAAGGCGTTCCGCCGTCTGGCGCGCGAGTTGCACCCCGATGTCAACGCGCACGACCCACGCGCGGAGGACAAGTTCAAGGAGGCCGCCGAGGCCTACGAGATCCTCTCCGAGCCCCAGCGCCGCGCGACGTATGACCGCTACGGTCACGAGGGGCTGCGCTCCGGCGGGTGGGCGCCCAACTTCGACGCGTTCTCCTCGATCTCCGACCTCTTCGACGCGTTCTTCGGCGGCGCCAGCCCCTTCTCCGCGCGCGGCTCCGCACGCGCGCCCGGCGGCGATGTGGCGGTGGGCGTCGAGATCGACCTGATCGACGCCGCGCGCGGGGTGACCGTGCGGCCCTCGATCGACGTGGTCGAGCGCTGCGATCGCTGCCACGGCAACGCCGCCGAGCCCGGCACGCCGATCGAGACCTGCCGGCGCTGCGACGGCACCGGGCAGCTGCAGAGTGTCACGCGCACGCCCTTCGGCCAGATGGTGCGCGCGGTCACCTGCGACGCCTGCCACGGCGCCGGTCGTCTGCCCAAGGAGCCCTGCCACGAGTGCCGCGGCGCGGGGCGGCGCGCGGTGCGCACCACCGTGGACGTCGAGATCCCCGCCGGGATCGCCGACGGGCAGCGGATCCGGGTCGGCGGCCGCGGGCACGCCGGCGAAGCGGGTTCGCCGCCCGGCGATCTCTACGTGCTGGTCAAGGTGCGCGACGACGAGCGCTTCGTGCGGGAAGGCGACGACCTGATTGCGGTGCTCGACGTCCCCGCTCCACTGGCCGCGCTGGGCACGACCATGCCGGTGCCCACGCTTGACGGCGAGCGCACCGTCGAGGTCCCCGCCGGCGCGCAGCCCGGCGCGGTGATCACCCTGCGCGGCCAGGGGATGCCCTCGCTGCGCGGCCGCCGCCGCGGCGACCTGCGTGCGGTGGTCGATGTGGTCGTGCCCCGCCACCTGAGCGCCGAGCAGCGCGAGCTGTTCCAGCGCCTGGCCGACACGCTCTCCGAGGAGAACCTGCGCACCCAGGAGTCGATGTTCTCCAAGCTGCGTCGCGCACTCCGCACCCACGCCGCGTGAGGGGCGCGTGATCCGCCTCGCCCTGCGCGTGCCACGCGAGCAGGCCGAGCTCGTGCTGGCCGAGCTGCTCGAGCTCGCGCCGGACGGGGTGGAGGAGGTGGCGCTCGACGGCGGCGCCGTCGAGTACGCCGTGTACGGCGCGCCGGGCGAGCTGCCCTCGCTGCCCGCGCTGCACGCCACCCCCGCCGGCGCGCCGGTCGAGGTTCGCAGCGCCGAGGTGCCCGACGATTGGAGCGAGCGCTGGAAGCGCTTTCACCGGCCGATCCTGCTCGAGCCGCTCCCCGGCGGCGCGCACCCGGTGCCCGCGCTCCACATCCGGCCCCCGTGGGAGCCCGCGCGTGCGCGGGGCGCGGGCCAGTGGCCGCGGGCGGGCGTGGAGGAGATCGTGATCGACCCCGCGCAGGCCTTTGGCACCGGCGCGCACGCGACCACGCGCCTCTGTCTGGAGCTGCTCCAGCGCGCGGCCGCGCGCGGCCCGCTGGGGCCGGCGGTGGACCTCGGGTGCGGCTCGGGGGTGCTGGCGATCGCCGCCGCGCGCCTCGGCGCCACGCCGGTGCTGGCGCTGGACAACGACCCCCACAGCGTGGAGGCCACCACGCGCAACGCCGCGGTCAACCGCGCCACGATCGAGGTGCGCCGCTTCGACCTGCGCCACGAGCGCGTGCCGGCACTCGCCGGCGAGGGCGAGGGCGAGGGCGAAGGCGAGGGCGAGGGCGAGGGCGAGGGGGTGCTGCTGGCCAACCTGCTGCGCCCGCTGCTGCTCGAGCTGGCGCCCCGGGTGGCCACTCGGCCGGCGCACCTGATCGCCGGGGGACTGCTGGCCGAGGAGGCCGAGCCGGTTGCCGCGCGCCTCTGCGAGTTCCTCGACCTGGTGGAGCTGGAGCGCCCGCGGCTGGGCGAGTGGAGCGCGCTGTGGCTGGCGGCTCACCCATGACCGTGGTGCCTGAAGGTGGCGCCCTTGGCCTGGCCGCCGCAAGCAGCGGCCGTTGCGTTTTTTGTTTTGCGGATTGGTTCCGCGCGGAACGAATCCTCTTTTTGAATCCCCCAACGGCTCCTCCGACAGGCGTGTTCGAGGCCGGGCCATCGCGCCCGTGCGGGGTTGTGGCGCGGGCAGCGGGAGGTCGATCAATCGATCAGTCCGGCCGCAATCGCTCGAGTGGATCAAGCTGATCAAAAGTACCCCCGCGCTGGCCGCGCGGGGCGCCCCCGAGGCGTCGGGGGCAAAACCTCTCAGGCGGCCTGCGCGCCGCCCACCCCGGCCGTCGCGTCCGTCGCGTTCGCCGCGTCCGCCGGTGAGCGGGAGTCGCGCTCGGGCATCGCGCTCTCCGGCAGCGCGGTCGCCGCCAGCGCCATCGAGCGGAACAGCAGATCGATCGCCGCGCGCACCGACGGCGCGTGCCGATCGTGGTGGCGCTGCTCGCCGCCCAGCAGGCCGGCCGCCGCGGTGAGGGCCGTGGAGATCGTGGCCAGCGCCTCGCCGTCCTCTTCGGGCTCGGGGTCGCGGCAGGCGGCCAGTGCCAGGTCGAGCATCCCGAGCGCCTGGGGCATGGCGCCGGCGAACAGCGCCGGGCCGACCAGGCTGCCGTAGCCGTACACCCGCGCCAGGCGGCCCGACAGCGCCAGGCGCGGGCCGCGCCTCGGCGGCTCCGTCGCGGGCAGGCCGCGGCCGTCGACCAGGCCGCCGATCGTCTCGCCGAGGACCAGGCGCGCGGTGGGCTCATCGAGGCCGGCCTGCGCGACCACGCGCAGCGCCATGTAGAGGCCGCTGGGGGTGGTGCCGTAGGGAGGGTCGGAGGCGAACACAATCCGCTCCGCCGGCACGCGCGCGAAGAGCTGGAGCACGTCCAGGGGGAAGAAGCAGCAGGTGTCGTACAGGATCCCGGGGTGATCGGCGAGGCGCGAGGTGAGGATGCCCTGATCGCAGATCGCCGCGTGCGCCAGGATCAGCACCGTGTCGGGGTGGCGCAGGGCGAGCTCGACCAGACCGTCCGCCAGCGGCGGCAGCCCGCGGCCGGCGTGGATCAGCACCGGCACGCGCGCTTCTTCGGCGAGCGCGAAGATGCCGTCCATCTGGCGGCCTTCGAAGTCGAACTCCTGCGAGCGGGGGTGGAGCTTGATGCCGCGCGCGCCCGCCTCCAGGCAGCGCAGCCCCTCCGCCAGCGGCTCATCGGCGGGGTCCAGGCGGCAGAACGGGATCAAACGTCCGCCGCTCTCCGCCGCCCAGCGCAGCACGCGATCGTTGGGCACCCGGTAGGCGGGGCGCCGCTCGGGGTCGTGCAGCGCAAAGACACACGCGCGCCGCGCGCCGGCCTGGTCGAGCATCGCCAGCAGCCCCTCCGGATCGAGCGCGCGCCCGTCCTCGTCGAGCCCCAGGTGGGTGTGCGCGTCGAACACCTCGCCACCCGCGGGTCGCAGCCGCTCGGCCTCGCTCACGAACGGCTCGAGCGCCCGCGCGTACAGCGCCCCGGCGTCATGATCGGGTTCCTCGAGCGGCTCTCCCATCCCCGACAGCCTATTGCGAGCCGCTCATGCAGTTGGCGTGATTGCGCAAGGTGCGCTTACCTTTGGCGATGGCGTGGCACGTGGTGATCGCGGGCGGGGGGTTCGGCGGGCTCTACGCCGCGCGCACGCTGGAGCGCGTGGTGCCGGCCGGCGGCGCGCGCGTGACGCTGGTCAACGACGCCAACTTCATGCTCTACACGCCGCTGCTCCCGGGCGCGGCCGGCGCCACGCTGGACCCCCGCCACGTGGTGGTGCCGCTGCGCTCGCTGCTGCACCGCACCGACCCGCTGATCGGAGCGGTGCTGGGCGGGGACCCCCACGCCGCCACGCTGTCGGTGAGGCGCATCGACGGGGAGCAGCTGGAGCTCCGCTACGACCAGCTGGTGGTGGCGCTGGGCTCGGTGTCGCGCACGCCCCCGGTCCCCGGTCTCGCCCAGCACGCGATCGGGTTCAAGTCGCTCTCCGACGCCACCGCGCTGCGCAACCGCGTGCTGATCTGC
>Ga0123356_10001215_pt1 | contig 28631 bp, 22 predicted proteins | sample TergutEmb28metaG_2_FD_92546 | JGI IMG/M metagenome (GOLD analysis project Ga0123356, IMG submission 92546) | Embiratermes neotenicus P3 segment gut microbial communities from Petit-Saut dam, French Guiana - Emb289 P3 | ecosystem: Host-associated > Arthropoda: Insects > Digestive system > Gut ...
TCCAGCGGTTCGCCTTTGGGAGTGTTGGCGTTCTTTCCCGACAGCCTCATGCAAAAGAGCCTCACCCCAAACTGGGCCCGCAGATTCACGAGATCATCGCCTGAGTCGGTGAGCGGTGCTTGACTTGTATGGGAGCTAACGCGATGCAAACCGGCGGATACTGTATGCCACCGGCAAGCCAATCACGATCATGTGCACAATCAGCCCCTGTAATACGTCATGCAGGCGGTAAGGGCCGCGATCTTGGAGTGCCGAGAGCGGTAAAACGATATAACTCATAACCAGTTCAACCGCCATTCCGAAGAACAGGCCACAAACCACCGGGTGGTCAAGCATGAAAGTCAGCCGGCGACTGGCGATGTAATAGATCGTCGCGACCGAAAACGCGATGAAGAAGTGCAGCAGGATGCCCAGAATGTAGGTGCCTGTACCTCCACGGAACGCCGGCTCTCCTAACAGTCCTCCAGCGATGACCAGCGGAACCTTCACCCCAAACAGGATAGAAGCCTGAATAAGGTCCAAGGTTCCGGCAACCAGACCTCCGACCATAATTGCCAGTGCGGCGCTCTTCTTGACTACGGCGACGGGAGCCAATGCTGTGCTCATGGACTTTCCTTTCATGCGAAATATTCACGCGTAACGGCGTAAACATACGGCACACAATTCTCAGAAGTCCTGAGATTCGTCTGAAAATCCTGAATAGTTCTGAAATAGGCCTTGCGATGTAGTATCCCGGTCGAAATTCGCCGCGTTTGGTAAAATCGCCAGACGGATGGAGCTTCAGAGAACGCTTCGCATCGGCGACTGGCGCGTTTGTCCAGCCTCGGGCGAGATTTCCCGTAACGGTCAGATCGTGCGCCTGGAGGTTCGCGCCATGCGTCTCCTGCTCTGCCTTGCCGGGCACGCCGGACAGGTCGTCAGCATCGATGACCTGATCGCAGACGTCTGGAATGGGGTCAACGTCTCTCAGGACTCCCTTTACCAGGCAGTTACATCGCTGCGGCGCGTTCTCGGTGATGATCCCAGGCAGCCGGCTTACATTGAAACGGTGCCACGCCTGGGATATCGCCTCGTTTCAAAAGTCGGTCCCTGGACAGAGATAGAGGAAGAGACGCCGCGTTCACTCGGGAAACTAAAGTTAATTCCAGCTGTCGCAATTTGTCTGACGCTCGTCGTAGCAGTGGGTTGGTTGGCGCGCCGCAAGATTGCCAACAGGAGTCAGTCGGCGATCGTCTCTTCCCAACCGCAAAACACTGTTGCCGTTCTGCCCATTCTTGACTTGACGGAAGGAATGAGCCAGGAGGAGTTCGCCGACGGCATGACCGAAGAACTTATTGACAAGCTCAGCAAAGTCCCAGGACTGCGCGTCCCGACCGCGACATCGTCGTTCTTCTTCCGAGGCAAACAGGTGGCTATCGCCGACGTGGCGAAGACCTTAAGGGTCGCGTATGTGTTGGACGGAAGTGTGCGCAAATCTGGCACGAGAGTCAGGATCGCTGCACGTCTGGTTCGGGCGGACAACGGATACGTGATCTGGTCTGAAACCTACGACCGGTCATTCGACGACCTTCTGATGGTGCAGGACGAAATTGCAGCCGAGGTGGCGAAAGCGCTCACCACATCCCTTGGAACTGGCGCACGTCCGAACAAATTTCCGTGATTCTCACCAGTTGCCTCGTGAGCCCCATCTCTTCTCTTCAAACTCGGAGGTTTTCGCCGGAGAATCCCGGATGCTCCGCAGTTCGATTTCCAACCGTTCAAATTTCAATGGATTTCGCCATTCCATCCACCGTAAGGGTCGGCGGCGAATCGTGTAAGGCTTTTACCGCAAGCATGAGAGAGTCCTGATCAGGCAGATTTTTTCGTCTCGGGACTGAACTCGATAATCTTCCCCCGGTTGTGCGGAGGAGTCCGTTTCTCTTTCTTCTGGAAGTTGCTCGCTATGTAAAACTCTATGATCTTCGCCACTGCCACACCCCGTTTCTGGTCACTACGCATGACCCAGCCATTCCCAACCACACCGACAACGCACAGAATCGCACAGCCTCAGTTTTTGCAAGAGAGCCTTGCAGACGGCACATGAGCGCATCCACATGATTTCCTCCAATCGGTTGAACGCACCTTTGAAAAATCGCGACGTCACCCCCTGCGGAAGGTTGCCCGAAGCTGGCACAGCTCGGGTCACGGACGCCCCGCTTGACCTCGGTTGCATTCACTTAGATAAGCGACATTCGAAGGAGATTCCATTCACATCCGACTGCCTTGTGTCTGGATGCGCCCTGTGAACAAACCTGGCAAAGACAAAGCGAAGCTGGGATTGCTGGTCCCGGTGCCAGCGAAGTTGTCAGCCTGGAGCAAATCCAGGCTCCTCTGCCTTGGGCGAGTTGCTTCAATACGGCCTCCGCAGGCGATTTCGCTCAATGTTGCTGCAGGCACGGGCCATTCCATGGATTGCGCTAAGAGCAACGGTGGGAATTGAGGGGAGGAATGCACCGATTCAAGCAACGTACCGACGGGTCGGCGTGCCCCCCTGCCCTCGTGCCCATTTGGCAGGCAGGAGTACAAACCGCCCTGATTTGAGCCGCAGATTTCTGGCGTGCCGCTTGTCTTTGCTCTCAGGCAATCAGGCAACTGCCAGAGGTTGGATCGCAAGGGCTACGGAGGTTGCCAGCTCGGGCAACCAGATCCCCAATTGACGCCATCACATCTCTGACTGAGGGTTGTCATTCATTTTTGATCGGCTCACTTTCGCGCGTTCACTCAGATTTCCACCGTAGTTTGAGATGCTCACAGTTGCAAAGGCAGAGGCCAGATGCGAGCCTCGCCCGGCCGATGTCTGGTCCGTCATAAATCACTTGCCAGCAGCCGAAGGCACGAGGCCAATCCCTGTGGCGGAAACGGTCCTCTGTCGCTGGTACCACGCACGCGCGTTATATCGTGATACGATACAAACAGACGGAGCATGCCCGTGGGAATTGACATTGGTGACACAGTTTGTAATATAGACATTCCTCATTGTCTTGGTGTGGACTAGCAGTTGAGCGTCTCGCCGCTGCCAGCGAAAACTCTTATGATCAAAGTTACACAGCTCACCAAACGGTATGCCCGGACGATTGCCGTCGATGAGATCTCGTTTGAAGTAGCCAAGGGACAGATCGTCGGCTTCCTCGGTCCGAACGGCGCGGGTAAGACGACCACCATGCGCATGCTGACCTGCTTTCTTCCGCCCTCTTCCGGAACGGCGACGGTGGCTGGTTTTGACGTCCTCGAACAGCCGCTGGAAGTGAAAAGGCGAATCGGATACTTGCCCGAAACGCCCCCCATCTATCCGGAGATGGAGACCTCGGAGTACCTGCGATTCGTGGGCGAATTGAAGGGACTGTCCGGCGCTGATCTCGACAGGCGAATCAACTACGTCTGCGGGCGCTGCGCCATCGTCGACGTCAAGCACAAGCTTCTGGGAAAGCTCTCCAAGGGCTACCGCCAGCGCGTCGGATTGGCACAGGCCATCATCCACAACCCGGACGTGCTTATTCTCGACGAACCGACGGCCGGACTGGACCCCAAGCAAATCAACGAAACCCGCGACCTGATCAAGGATCTCGCCGGCGAACACACCATCATTCTCAGCACGCACATTCTGCCGGAAGTCGAACAGACCTGCGAACAGGTAATCATTATCAATAAAGGAAAGCTGGTCGCCACCGATTCCGTCCGCAATCTGCAAGCTCGTGCCCGGGGGGCGGAATCCGTGCTGGTGGAGGTCGCCGGCCGCCAGGGCAGTTTCGAGCCCTCGCTGGTGCAGGAGAAGTTGGAACAAGTTAGCGGCGTCAGCCGCGTACTCTGTAAAGAGCAGGTGGATACGCGCGCGGTTTTTGAAGTCGAAAGCAACCGGGGGAGTTTCGTTCGTGGCGATGTGGCGCGCGCCATCGTCCAGTCTGGCTGGGACCTGAACGAACTTCGCCCTGCCGCCATGAGCCTGGAGGAAGTCTTCCTGCAACTGACGGGAAGCGAAACGCCCGCCCCCGAGGAAGAAACTCCAGTCGAGGTGCACGCCCAATGAGGAATGTCTGGATTATCTGCCGCAAGGAACTCCGCAGCTACTTCGCGTCGCCCGTAGCCTACATCCTGCTGATCATGTTCGGCGTGATCTTCGGATTCTTCTTCTGGAATGCTCTCGGGGCATTTGTCGCCGAGGGCATCCAGTCGCAGATGAGCGGGCAGTCCTTTCCGATGAACCTGAATGAGTGGATTATCCGACCGCTGCTGTCCAACGTCGGCGTGATCGGACTGTTCTTCATTCCCCTGATTAGCATGCGGCTCTTCGCCGAAGAGAAACGGACTGGGACGATCGAACTTTTGGCGACATCCCCGGTCCGCGACATCGAAATCATTATCGGCAAGTGGCTGGCTTCGCTCCTGCTTTACTCCTGCCTGCTCCTGTTCACGGCCGTGAACTTTGGGTTCCTGTTCATGTACGGCCATCCGGACTGGAAGCCGCTCTTGGTGGGATATCTGGGTTTGTTGTTACAAGCGGGCGCACTGCTGGCCATTGGGACTTTCATTTCCACTCTCACCAAAAATCAGATCGTTGCCGGCGCCGTAACTTTCGGTGTCTGCCTTTTGCTCTGGGTGCTGGAGTGGGTCAGCGGGTACGAAAGCGCGACTTGGGCACGCGTGCTCGCTTACATGTCCGTCATCACCCACTTCGAATCCTTCGGCAAAGGCGTGCTCGATTCAAAGGACATAGTTTTCTATATCACCGTTATTTTCCTGGGACTGTTTTTTACGGCACGTTCCATGGAATCATTGCGCTGGAGGTCCTGATTCAGGAGATCACGATGACAAGTCAATGGATCAAAGCAAGACAAACCAAATACGCTGCGTATGCGGCTACTTACGTTTTGATTGTCATCGCCGGGGTAGTCATCGCCAACCTTCTCGCCGACCGCTATAACAAGTCCTACGACTCGACCGCGAACAAAAGCTTCAGCCTCTCTGAGCAAACCGCGAAGATTGTCAAAGGTCTGAAACAGGACGCAGTCATCACCTATTTCAATCGCAGTACTCGCTTCCGCGACAGCAAGGACCTGCTCGATCAGTACGCCAATCTTTCTCCCCGGGTGAAGGTCAAGTACGTCGATCCCGACAAAAATCCGGAGTTGGCTCCCGCATACGGCGTCCGCGATGGCACCGCGGTCGTTCAGATCGGCCCCAAGAGAGAAGAGGCCAAGAGCATGACGGAGGAAGGCATCACTGGCGCCTTCATTCGCAACCTGAAGAACGGCAGCCGTACCGTATGCTTTGCCAGCGGCAGCGGCGAGCACCAACTCGGCGACAGCGATCGCGAGGGTTTGTCCCAATTCAAAGACCTTCTTGCCAAAGACAACTACGAGAGCAAGTCTGTTGACCTGCTTTCGAAGGCGGAAGTCCCCACCGACTGCACGACTCTGGTGATCGCCGGACCCACCAAGAATTACGAGCAGCCGGAAGTCGACGCCATCAAGAAATACGTGGAAAACGGCGGACGGGCATTTTTCATGCTCGATCCGCCCCTCAAGGTCGGTCATGAGGAAGTTGCCGACAACGACGCGCTCGCGAATCTGCTCGGGAGTTGGGGTGTCACCGTAGACAAGAATTTGATTCTGGACTTTAACCCGATGGGGCAGCTTGCTGGCGTCGGACCGCAGGTGGCGCTGGTGACAAGCTATGCCTCTCAGCCGATCGTCGATCAGTTGCGCGGTACGGCCACGGGATTTCCTCTCTCCCGCTCGCTTGAGATCAAGAGCACTGACAAGACAAGCGTTCAGAAGCTGTTCGATAGTTCAGCTGCGAGCGTAGCCACCAGCAAGTTGAGTTCGCCCGCCATCGATCCGAAGGATCCAGCCAACAAGAGAGGGCCGCTGACCCTCGCCGCCGCGGGAACCTACAGTACCGGCAAGGAAAATTCGCAAGGACGGTTCGTTGTGGTTGGCAGTTCCAGGTGGGCGGCCAATCAATTCATCGGCTTCAACGGCAATGACGATCTGGCTTCGAACGCCGTGAATTGGCTCGCGTCGGATGAAGACCTGATTTCCATCCGTCCCAAGCAGCCCGAAGATCGCCGCATCACCATGACCACACGGCAGTTCGCCTGGGTGCGAGCCACCAGCCAGTTTGCCCTGCCGCTGGTGGTCGTAGTCCTGGGCGTCGGGGTGTGGTGGAAGCGGAGATAGCCTGGCGGGGTTGTTGTGAAAACGGCGCTGCCTGGCGCTGCGCCGTTCCGAGCGACAAAAAAAACACAATTGGGTAATGCATGAAGATTCGTGGTCTGCTCATTGCAACCGGAGTATTAGCGGCACTGGCTGGAGTTCTTTACTGGTCCGAACACCACAAACCCAGCGCCGAGGCTGCCCAGCCTGACGCCGACGCGGCTCCGTCGATTCTGAAGCTGGATGAAAATTCCATCACCAGGCTCGAGCTGAAGAAGAAAGACGCACCTGCGATTCTGCTGACGAAAAGCGGCTCCGACTGGAAGATCACGGAACCCAAGCCCCTCGCGGCCGATCAGGCGAGCGTCTCGGGCATGCTCTCCTCCCTTTCTTCGCTTAACTCCGATCGTTTAGTGGAGGACAAGGGAGCCGATCTCGAGCGCTACGGTCTGGCATCTCCCGCCTTTGAACTTGACGTCACGGAGAAAGACAACAAAACGCAGCGCCTTCTGCTCGGCCACGACACTCCTACTGGCAGCGGGGTATACGCGGCCCTCGCCGGTGATCCCCGCGTGTTCACGCTCGCCGAATACCATAAAACCGGTCTCGACAAGAGCCTGAATGATCTTCGCGATAAGCGCCTCCTGACCGTCACCCCCGATAGGGTCAGCCGCCTTGAGATCAGCGGAAAGAACGGAGACATCGAGTTTGGCCACAACAAAGACGAGTGGCAGATCCTGAAGCCAAGGCCCATGCGGGCGGATACTCTGGCCGTCAGCGAACTGGTCAGCAAGCTGACCGACGCCCGCATGGACCTCAGCGGCTCTGATAAAGCGGCAACAGAGTCCGATTCTGCCTTCGCCAAAGACACGCCCGTCGCCACCGTGAAGCTCACGGATGAGTCCTCGACCGAGCAGCTTCAGATCCGCAAAGCGAAGGACCTGTACTACGCCAGATCCAGCCAGGTCGAGGGTGCATATAAAGTCGATTCGTCCCTCGCCGACTCGTTAAACAAGAAGGCCGACGACTTCCGCAATAAAAAGCTCTTCGACTTTGGATACTCCGATCCCAACAAGCTCGAAATACACAGCGGAGCCAAGACCTACTCCATTCTGCGCGGCGGCGAGGATTGGTGGGACAACGGCAAGAAGCTCGATGGAGACAGCGTTCGCTCTCTAATCTCGACTCTGCGTGAATTGTCCGCCGAAAAATTCGTTGATTCAGGTTTCACGACCCCGGAGATCGAAGCAACTGTCATGTCCGGCGACGGAAAACGAGTAGAAACCGTCACGATTTCGAAATCCGGATCGAATTACATCGCCAAGCGTGACGGTGATTCTACTTTGTACCAACTCGCGACCCAATCCAGTGACGAACTACAGACGGCGCTCAACGGTCTGAAGCCTGCCTCGGCTCCGACCAAGCCGGCAAAATGAATCGAAGTTCGCTTCAAGCTGCTCTCAGCGAGTGCCCTCCTGCTCGGCGAGTGCAACCGGATTTTGACCCATCAATCTGCATGCGTGGCTGCATCGGGCGCCCGCTTCTCCCTTGTCACTAGAGCCGGTTTAGCAACGGCCTGATTCTTCGTAGATTGGTCACAAGCCGAAATTATGACCAGAACTAGAGAGGTCAGGGCCTCTATGTCCGTGTGGGCTGGAAGCCCTCGGTGACAAACCTTGAAGAGCAGGTTCGATGGCAGCGGCGGCCGGGGCGATCCTATCGGCGATGACTGCGTCCGCGATCCATCGGTTTCGTGTTGGGGATGTTGGAGCAACCGGGAACGGGGGACAAGGTCAATCAGCGGAATGGAACGAATTGCGACTCACGGGCTGGGCGAGTTCTTCGGGGATGTGGACCTGCTCTCCGGCAGGCCAAGCCTGAGAGGCCCGTCTTCTTTTTTCTCTTGTCGCCGCAGGCACTCAGCGCATAAGGTTCGTACTGTTGGGGTGTGAACTGATGCTCAATCCTTCCCCTGCCTTCGCCTGGAAAGCATTACATGCATGACTTTTGGCTTGGAGGGCGTGGTGCCGGGCTTGAAGTTCCCGTTGCCATCGACAATGTCCCATCCTGAATTGGCAATGTAGTAGAAATCATCATCCACGATGACTCCGTGGGTCGGATCACCCAGCGTGGGTGTCGACCTTTCGATGATTCTCTCGGATGCTATTGTCGTGAGCGGTGGATTTAACGTGAACGCGACCACACGCTCCGGGGACGTCCCGTTCTGTACCGCAATCAAGCTGCCGCGATCGAAATATAGGCCGTCAATACCACTCAGAGCATATCTTCGCTCCATGGAAAGCCATTGCACCTTCCTGGTTGCTAACTCCAGAATGCCAATTCCCCGCACATAGTCAGGCACGAAAACGTGGTTTCCGTCGGGATGCATGGTCGGGGTTTGCGGCGAGACAAAATCCCCGTTGTCCAGGCGTTGCAGGATGTCGCTTTTGGGGAGCACCCGATAGACGCCTCCGCCTTCGCCGTCGCTGACAATTACTTCGCCATTTTCCACTAGCGCCATGTCCCCGAGAGCGCTTCCGTGCGGTCCCTCAATTCTTCGCAGGAGCTTGCCGTTTCTCAAGTCGTAACAGAGCACGGCAGATCGGCCCCAATCGGATTGCGGAGCGAAGACAAAGCCCCGCATGGCAACTTCGGTGGCCCAAACCAAGCCCCGATTGGCATCAACCTTGATGGCAAACATCGGCCAGTCATCGGGTGCCTTGGCAAAGTCCTGAATGACTCCGTTCACGGTCGATAAGATTTTCTTTTCTCGAACACTCGTAACCAGAAATTGTTTCGTATGTGGATCGTAGTCCAAATCCTCAGGCAAGAGCTGGGAGTCCGAAAGCAGGAAAGCAGTTGCAGCGAGTGAAATCGGTGTGAGGTTCGCCTGCATTGTTCTCCGGACTTCAGCAAAGCCGGCTTGATTGCGGAGAGGGGCGAACTCTACAGACTTAGCGAACAGGTCGGTGGACTGGCCCATCCCGACAAACTCCTGCACGCTACGCACTGCATCAGCCAATTCCCCAGCGTGGATTTCCGCACGCGCCAGTTCCAAAACTGAGTCGGGCGACCCGTTCATGAACTCTTTCAGTTCGCGTGCACTCGCCACATTCGAGCGCCAATCCTTGCTGGCGCGTGACCTTCGCACACTCTCTTGAAGGGTCTGGAACCGCTGGACAGCTGATGCCCCCTGATTTCCTGCTGAGGCGGTGACAAGGAGTAGCAACGTTAGAGCAGGTTTGTAGATGTGCCAGGGCATGACATTTGGTTCGATGCGCCTCTACCTGACTGGGAGTCACATTCCAAGAAACGCGCCGCCGCCACATGATCCGCATTGCGCGCAAATTATAACGTCGGAGACGGTTCGGTACTTAAGAGCAAAGGGGCACGTGTGTTTTTGACAGCGTTCACAATCACGGTTTCATCATGCTGGTCCGTGGCGGCTCTGTGAGTGTCTGTTATGTTGTATCGATCCACTTCCAATGCCCCTCTCGACGTGATCCTCGGCGCGCAGGAGTCTTCGCTCAGGTCCAGTGTGCTTTCAGCCCGTGCCCCCTTTTTCCCACTCGACGGCCGCCTTGGTCAGACTGCCGGGTCGATTCGCTCTCGCCTGGGAGCGTGACGCGTCGAATGAAGGGAACGGAAAGGCAGAATGGGAAAAGATGCGGCAAGAGCTTGAAAGACTGCCAGTCCATTTGAGGGATACGGTGAGTCCAGGGTGAAAAAGCCAATCATCATGCGAAGAATTGCCATGAGCAGACGCACAAAAATTAATGCCAGGTTGCGAAATTTGCAGCTGGTTGAGCTTGATGACGCAGTTCGAGTGGTCAGTGACGGTATGCGGAACAATCCTACCAACATTCGAGCATTCAGCATCGAGGATGCAGACCAGCGCGCTCGCTCGCTGGCGCGGTTTTTCACGCCGCTCTTGCGTGGCCTCTATAAGCGGGGAGTGGTGATGGGTGCGTTCTGCGATAAGGCCCTGGTAGGGGTGTGCGGCATGGCTCAACCCGGCTCCTGCCAACCGACATGGTTCGAGAAGATCGAGGTTTTGTCTCCGATGGTCGTTTCTCGCTCCATGGGAACCGTCATTCGTGTCATGAGATGGGCAGGCGAGTGGGCGCGGCGCGACCCTCGAAACCCACACTGGCATCTGGGACCGGTTGCGGTCGAACCGCACTTTCAGGGGAAGGGAATTGGCGGGGCTATGCTTTCGGCCTTTTGTGAGCGCATGGACCAGGAGTACACGCTCTCCTATCTGGAAACCGACAAACTCGAGAATGTGGGCTTCTACGAGAGGTTCGGATTCAGGATTATCGAAGAGGGCGCCGTGTTGGGCGTACGCAGTTGGTTCATGTCCCGAACGCCTGAAGCGCCCCGGGGATAATCGGCGTATGGTTGCCCCCGAACAGCATCCAATTCAGCAGCAAGAATGTGAAAGACTGTGTTGTGAGACCGGAATACGCTGAGGTTGGTTTGGGGGCGCCGCAAGGGCACTAGAGATCCAGGTTCGATCAATCGGAGTGAGCGACATGCGCAACGAAATTCGACAGCCCGCGGCCCTCCATCGCGAACAGTGGCTTAGAGTTCTGGAGGTTTATGGTGTGGGCCTCCCGAAATCGCTGCGCGCGGTGGAAGTCCCGGGCGGGCTGGTCCAGGCGACTGTCGGAGAACCGCCAGGACGAATTGCCCTGGACGGTTTGCCCGCCAGCGTACTGATGTTCAACATTTCTCCGGTGCAAAGACTCCGACAGGATCGCGACGGGCGTTCCTTCGTCAGTGACATGCTGAGCGGAGAGATGACGCTCCTGCCTGGGGGCACACCGAGCCAGTGGTCCTGGAACAGCACATGCGATCGCCTCGATGTGATCATCTCCCCCAGCGTCTTTGGCGACCAATGTTGCCTGGATGTGCTCGACCGGTATGCATTTCGCGATGCCGAGATGGAGGCTATCTGCCGCCGTCTTTACCACGAACTCGGCCTCGCGGGCTCGACCGAGCAGCTTTATTGCGAATCGCTCGTGTTGCACCTGGCCGGGATTTTGCTGCGTCGTCACTCGACCGCCTCGCCGGGAGCCAGGCTTTTGCCGCGAGGCGGCTTGTCGCGTAACCAGGCGCGGCGCGTGCTCGAGTACATTGAGTCGAATCTCAGTTCCGAACTGACGTTAAAGAAGTTGTCCGAGATCGCGGACTTGAGCGTTTACCACTTTGCGCGCATGTTCAAACAGACCGTGGGCATAGCGCCTTATCGATATGTTCTGGAGCGCCGTGTGGAGGCGGCCAAGATAATGTTGCGCTCGGCCAAGGCCAGCCTGGTGGACATCAGCCTCTCCACAGGTTTTGACAGCCAGAGCCATTTTTCCAGCACCTTCCGTCGCATGGTGGGCACCACGCCGACTGAATTCCAGGGAGCTTCTCGCAGCCGTCATCGGCGGCTTTGAAATTCCGCGAACCAGAAAGGGCCTTCATGAGATTCGATCTCATCCGCTATTTGTGTGTCTCGACGCTGCTGTTGTCATTGCCGGGACGAGAGATCAAGGCAGATCCTCAGGCTGCTCAACTAATCCAGTTGACAGCGAGGAAGTACCAGTTCTCGCCCTCCGAAGTTCACGTCAAGCTCGGAATGAAGGTTCAGCTCAAGATCATTGCCATTGACCGGGATCACGGCTTCACCATCGTGCGTGATCCGGCCGGCGATGACTCGTCCCCTCGCCCCGGTCTCGCGTTTACGTCGGGTGCCGATAGTGGCGACTGGAGGCTCAAGCGAGGGGAAGAGACGGTGATCGAGTTTGTTGCCAGAGTTCCAGGAACATACGGGTTCAGCTGCTCGCTGGTGTGCGGTCTTCATCACGGTCGCATGAAGGGGCAACTGGTCGTAGACCCCTGAGGGTTCGGTTGTTGTGCACGCGGGTGTTCAAAAAAGTCCCTGAAATCAGCGGCTGAGACTTCGCGAAAGCATGCTGGAACGAGAAAGTCCTTTCCATGTTCTGCTGCATTTCAATCGTGGGAGGCCTGTTGAACGACAGCTGGAGCGAGACCGGGCCTCGGGGCGACTTTTTCCTCCAACCCAGGTGTCGTCTCCGAGGCGCTTCCGACTGAAAGTGACATACTCAGGACCGCCGCATCCACTCCAACCTACGCCGGCGAAGGCGCCACAGCTGGAAGGTTATCCGAGACCAGGCTGGCGGCCTCTAATGGCTCGCGGCCCGGGGCTTGATTAACTCGTCGAGATAATCCGGCCGCTGCTCATCACGCACCAGGTGCGGATAACGCTGTCCGTCATGGTAATTAATCGTACATGTTCGAAAATAATCGTCCACGACGACCAGGAGTGTGATCGGTTCGGAAGTGCTCTTGGCAGAGCTGATCGCATCCGAGAGCAATTCCTGGGAGTAAAGACGGCCATTGACTCCGATAATTTTCATCTGCGGAGAAACGCCGGCCTCAAACGCAGGACTTCCGACAATCGAGTCGGTGACCACCCCGTCGCGGCCCACCTGGAGGCCGATGGTATAGACATCGCCCGGGTCGCCGCGGCGTCCCTCGAGCTTCGAAGGCTTGTCGCTGAACGAGACTTTCCAGCCGCTGTTTTCGATCCCTCCGACAGGTGCCTGCGCAGAGGTGGAAGTCAACCTGGTGTGAAAAAATCCAGCCCAATCAAACGGCGCAAATGTGTTGAGCGTCTTCACCAGGTCGTCGAACGTATAAGTCTTTACCTGCGGGCCCTGATTGGGCCCTCCGTGGAATTCCTGGCAGAAATCATCAATCGATTTCCTGCCCCCAGACTCGCGATGAATGATTGTGGCCACTTCAAGCCAAAGCAGATTCCCTTCATCGTAGTAATCGGTACCGCGGCGCCAGTTCATCCAGCCGGCTCCTCTGAAAGTCAGTCCTGGTTCCCCAACCGCGGTGTCAAGCAATGGGCGCCAGGTTCGGCCGGGTCGTCCGGGGCCGAGCATGGCCGCGATGCTGGCCAGGTGCTCATGGTATTGGTCTGGCGTCCACAAGCCGCTGCGCGCCGCTAACATGGGCCCAAGGTAATCTGTAAGCCCCTCATAGCCCCACAGGAGGTCCGTCTTCATGGGCTGTTGGTAGTAAGCGACGGTAAGATCCGCGGGGCGGCGAAACTTTCCGTTCCAGGAGTGGACAAATTCGTGCGCCAGCAATCCGCCCAGCGACATGCCGGAGCTCGGCAAAAGAAGAGTTCGCTCGGGCAGGCGGCTGTTGTTGGACTCGTGGTGTTCGAGGCCGAAATGGGCCACATGATCGCTGAGCGCGAGCAGAAAATGATAGTCGCGATAGTGGCGAGTGCCAAAGAGCTTGCCCGATTCGGCCACCAGATTGATCATCTCCTTCTGATTTTCAGGGCTCATGTTCAGAGCATCTGCGCTGTCGGCAGCCATGTCGATCTCATGATGGATCGGTTCGCCCGGCGGAGTGAGGTCGATGCTCCGGTAAAACTCTCCGGTAATTACGGGCGAGTCCACGAGCGAGTCCAGAGAAACCGGTTTGAATGAAACTCGGTTCCCAGCCTGGTTTTCGACAGGAAGGGCGGTGCCGAATTTCCATCCATCCGGCATTACAAGTTTGGCTTCATACGTAAGCTTCTCAGCGATCGCGTCCGCCGGATAAAGTACGACTTCGTTCCATTCGAGAACCAGCAATTTGGCAGTGGCTGATACGCCGTCGGGCTCAATATAGTCAAAGTTGACATCGAGATGGCTGACGCCGCGGGGGATTTCCAGGTGGAAGGTAAAAACATCCAGCAAATCACGGAGCCACGGAATGGTCTGCCCGTTCGCCTCGAAGTTGAGGCCCGTCAGATTTGCGATGGGTCCGTCGGGCCCGTGCTCACCCGGAATCCATTTCGGGTAGTACAGTGTCAGAGGCCCGGGTTTGACGGGCATCACCAGATGCGTGTGCAGCATCTTCTGCTGAGTTCTAGTCGCGTCCACGGTGACCTGGATTGCTTCATCGGCGAGTGCGGCGGACGCGGTCAGCACCAGGACCAAGGCGAGAAAGAGCAATGACCGAACGCGGTACGGTTCCATGCGAATGCTCCTTAAGAAAACGGAATCACCCATGGTTGCATAATAGTCTGCAATTGCTGTGGAGCGCCTCGTAAAAGGTCGCGATGCTACCCCGCCGCCGTACTCGCGCAGCGCAGGATTCCGCCACGCAACGCAAGACCCGAAAAACGCGTACAGAAGCACGAATGCCAGGACAGCAAACCAAGTCCCCTGTTATCCGCACTCTGTGGAATAATCAGTCGCGATGAAAGACACAGCGCAAACTGGAGGAATACTGGGTCCCCATGCAGCGGCCCTCAGAGCGGCAATGTTGCAGCCTTTTCTCCGTTTAAACTTTGTGACTCTTTGGGTCAGGGATCAAGAGCGGAGTTGGCGGTTCTTCGTCGAAAAGCTGATTTTTGAGAAAATTGTGGACGTGCCAACCCTCGAGGGGGGCCGGTGGATCATTGTCGGTCCGCCGGCTGCTGGTTGGCTTACGGCAGCGGCAGGCGCGGGCATCCCCGGGATCGCCCTCGTTGTTCCACCCGAAGGCTCCGCGGAGCACCAACGCATCGGCCAAAACACCGGATTCAGCTTTCTTACCGAAGACGTGCATAGCGTGTTCGAAGAATGGTCGAGACGCGGAGTCCGTTTCCCGGTTCCACCAATGGAACCTTCCTGGGCAAGGGGGGAAGCGAGGTACGCGATTTTTGAAGATGAGGACGGAAACCGTTTCTCTCTGATTGAGTTCGATGAGTCAACGCGCACGCTGGAAGCCGAGCGCCGCGCCCAGGCAGCCAAGCTGGAAGCGGAGCGCCAGGCTGCGCACGACCTGGCAATTGCCAAGCAAGTCCAGTCCCGTTTGTTTCCGCAACGCCAGCCAGCAGTTCGAACGCTCGTCTATGCAGGGATTTGCCATCCCGCTCGGACCGTGGCAGGAGACTATTACGACTTTCTTGATCTCGGCAGGGGAAGACTCGGCCTGGTACTAGCGGACATAGCGGGCAAAGGCATCGGAGCTGCTCTGCTCATGGCGAACCTCCAGGCAGCTCTGCGCAGCCAGTGCGCGACGGCGTGGGAACAGCCCGAACGATTTCTGCGGTCGGTAAATCAGTTGCTTTACGAAAACACGGACGAGGGGAATTACGCCACCCTGTTCTTCGCTGAATACGACGATGCTACCCGCAAGCTGCGCTACTCCAATTGTGGCCATCCACCCGCATTGCTGGAACGCGCAGACGGCAGTTTGGAAAGGCTGGAGTCAACCTGCACGGTAGTGGGCCTGTTCGAGAGATGGGAGTGCGCGATGGAAGAACGCGAACTGGCTCCAGGCGACGCCGTTCTCCTTTACACCGATGGGGTAACGGAAGCTGTGAATGGCGAGGGACAGGAATTCGGCGAAGACCGACTGCTCGAAGCCTCCCGTCAGCATCGCCAGCTATCCCTGCCGGAATTGCTGGCAGCAGTTACAGAACAGGCGCGAAGATTCAGCCCTCACGAACAGGCCGACGACATTACGTTGATATTCGCCAAATGCACATGAGGCCGCCGCCCCCCAGTCGGTGCTTTACCGTTGGGCAGGTTTCAAAAGTGTCGTGCCCAGTCTCTCTCAGGCGACTTTTGTACCTGAGGTCAGCGTTCCTCGCGTACAATGGCTCGTTTCCGGACGATCCCCAGGAACACGAGACCCGATCGCATCGTGCCGAAAAAACTCTCATTGTTTGTCATTGTTGCGATTGCAGGAGGCGTACTCGGCTCAAGGCAAGCTCCAAATCGGATGGCCGAAGCGCAGGATGATCCCTTCCCGAAGCATTCTGGGGTCACCCCGGGCAAAGATCAAAAAACAAGCTTTTTCCCTGTGGCCGTGTGGTACAGCGGGGGCAAAGCCCGCGCACCAATGCTTGAAACCGTTACTTCGGATTCGCCCAGAATCTGGAAGGAAGACCTGTCGAAGATCAAGGAATTGGGTTTCAACGCCGTTCGAACCTGGGTTGAGTGGAGCGTTGGAGAGCCTGAAGAGGGTAAATACCACCTTGAAAATCTCGATCTGTTGTTGCGTCTGGCAAACGAAGTTGGGCTGAAAGTCATCGTGCAGGTTTATGTCGATTCGGCTCCGGAATGGGTGGGGGAAAAGTATCCCGATGGGCGCTATGCCGCGCAGGACGGATTGCCGATCCCCGCTCAGGCGGCTCCGGGATATTGCTTTGATAATCGCGGCGTACGAAAAGCAGTTCTCGATTTCTTTCAGGAAGTGGCTAGACACGCAGCAGCGAGCCCCGCGTTTTATGGATGGGATCTGTGGAGTGAACCGGCTGCCCTGAACTGGGCGCGGATTGGCTACAAATCCGAGCCAATGTTCTGTTATTGCCCCAGCAGCCAGGAGCGTTTCCGCCAGTGGCTGAAAGCAAAATATGAGACCCTCGATCGTCTCAACCAGGCCTGGCACCGGACGTTTACTGACTGGAGCCAGGTGGAGCCTCCGCGTTACGGAACCATTCTCACTTACACAGATTTCATGGACTGGCGTATCTATTACGGCTACAAGCTGGCCGAGGATTTAGCCATGCGCAATCAGGCAGTGAAGGCCGTTGATCCAGATCATGTGACCACCAGCCATGCGCCCAATCCTTCGCCACTGGTACGCACCCTGGCCGATCCATACGATCCCACCGATGATTTCCTGATGAAAGACTCCGTGGATTTCTTCGGTACGAGCTTCTACCCGAAACTCACCGCTCCTGAGCACAATTGGACACTGGAGAGACGGGTGCTGGCGATGGATCTGACTAGCAGCATCACCGGCGGCCGTGGATTCTACGTCGGGGAACTGCAGGCTGGATATGGTGTGCATGGAACGGTCGTGGGTACGCCGGTAACCCCCAGCGACCTGGAGATGTGGACGTGGGGGATGGTGTCGCGCGGCGCCCGCGCCATCAACTACTACGCGTTCTATCCCATGAGCGCGGGATATGAATCGGGTGGTTATGGAATGATCGCGTTGGACGGCGGGCTCACCGAACGCAGCCGCCACGCCGGCGAAATCGCCCGACTCATCGCAGAGAACTGTGATCTGTTATTGCAGTCGCGCCCGGAAGCCGCGGAAGTGGCGATCGTGTTCAGTCCATTGGCTCCACTGGTGGGTGGTTATGACGAGGAAGGCAGCCGTACTGCGATTCACGAAGCCGTAGCCGGGCACCACAGGATGTTCTTTGAGCGGAATCTGCCGGTTGACGTGCTCAGTTCCCGCGAAATTGCCCATGACGATTTACAGAAGTACCGGCTTGTCATCGTTCCTTATCCTTTAATGTTGACCAACGACGAAGCCAAGATCCTGAAAGAGTATGTTTCCGAAGGAGGACATCTTTTCGTGGAGGCACGCCCGGGCTGGGTGGACGAACGGGGACATGCCGAGCCCAAAGTACCCGGCTTCGGCTGGGACGAAATGCTGGGAGTTCGGGAAAAACAGCTCATTCCAACAAAAGAATTCGATGTGAAGTGGGGAGCGGCACGATTCCAAGGAATGACTTTTCAGGAACAGTTCGAGGTGGAAGATCAGTCGGCACACCCTCTTGCAGCCTCGACCGATGGAACGCCGATTGCCTTTGAGAAGCCGTACCACAAAGGAAGGGCGATCATCTTCGGCAGCTTTGCGGGGCAGGAGAACTACCGGCATCCTCTTCCGATGCATCCCCTTGCCGACCTGCTGGCACAGTGGGCAGGCCTGTCCGGACCCAAACTGCGGGCGCCCGCATTGTTGGAGCTTCGACAAATGTATGCGCCCAGGGGTCGGTGGGTCTTCTTCTTCAATCACGCAGACAGACCGGCATCGGTGGAGTTTGCGCGGGTGCTGGAAAGACCGGCTTCCAACATTCGAGAAATCGTGACTGGCGGGAAAATATCACTGGCAGGGACTGATCTGAACTTGAAAGCAGAAGTTCCTGCCGAGAGCGTGCGAGTGTACCGAATCGATTTCTGAAACCAGAGGTACAGCGAGTCACCCTGTGCATTCCCTATAGGGAGGAACAATTGTGAGTGTTTCCTGCTATCGCGAACGCATTACAGAAGTTCTGGACCGAATCTGGACTACACAAACGGCAACCATTGAAAAAGTCGCAGCGGTTATGAGCGACTGTATTGCTGGTGGCGGTCTCGTGCACATGTTCGGTAGCGGCCACTCTGTTTTGCCGGTGCAAGATATGTTCCCCCGCTACGGGGCTTTTCCGGGATTTCGGCCGCTGATGGACATGCGGCTGATGTGGACGAATGTCATTGGCTCCGGAGGCGCCAAGGGGTTGCTCTGGCTGGAACGTCAGGAGGGTTACGCATCAGTTCTGTTCCAAAATGAACCGATTCGCCAGGGAGACGTGATGCTGGTCTTTTCTCACGGAGGATTGAATGCAGCGGGGATCGAGGTGTTGCAGGAAGCCAAGAAACGGGGGCTGACCACCGTAGCCATCACATCTCTCGACAACTACCATAAGCGCAGCGCCACTCATTCTTCGGGAAAGAAACTGGCCGACGTAGCCGATTATGTTATCGATAACTGCGTGCCCGCCGAAGACGCGTTGGTCCAGGTACAAGGTTGGAAGGCTCCGGTGGCTGCCGGATCGACGGTTTCGACGGTCACGATCGCAATGGCGATCATCGCCCAGGTCGCCACGGATCTGGCCGCGCAGGGCAAGAATCCTCCGGTTTTTGTTTCGCCCAACATCGCCGGCGTACCAGCGGACAACAACAATCGCGTGTACGAAGAATACGAACGTCTGCTGAAACGATAGCCTGTGAGCCCAACCGTCCGGCCCCGATTGCTGTTTGTCAGTGCGTGCGCCGGAATCCTCGTCTTTGGGATTGTTCTTGCCATTCTCGGAGCCGTATTTGGCCTGCCCGCGATGCGCTCACGCTTGCAGGTCAGTCTGGCACAGCAAGGAACCATGTTTCTTTTGCAGTATCTGGGAATTTTCGTTGGTTCCATGGTGGTCGGGCCGCTGATTGATCACCTGGGACACAAAACCAACCTTCTGGCGTCATCGCTGATCGTTGCTTGGGCTATGGTCTTGTTCGCGGGGGCACACTCGTTTGCCACGGCGAGCATTGCCGCAATCCTGCTCGGAATGGGCGGAGGTGGCTTGAACACATGCACCAACGTGCTGGTGTCCGATCTCTACACTGAGCGGCGCGGCCCCATGCTGAACCTGCTGGGCATTTTCTTTGGTGTCGGCGCGATCAGCATTCCCCTGACGGCAGCCAGTATCGAAGGGCGCTTCACGATTCCCCAGTTGTTTCTCTTTTGTGCCGTCCTGGCAGTCGTTTGTGCACTCTGGTACGGCGCGACCTCGTTTCCACCTCCCAAAACGAAGCAAGCGTTTTCCTGGGGGGAAATTCTCGCGGTTGCGAAATATCAAGGCGTGCTGGTGCTGGCATTCATCTTGTTCTTTGAATCCGGGAACGAGGCCTGTATCGCCGGCTGGACATCCACGTATGCCGGCGTGAGCGGACATTCCCCGCGAGTTGCCACCCTGATCCTGGCAGCGTATTGGGCCGCACTCATGCTGAGCCGGATGCTCGCGGCGAGAGTGCTGCGAAGGATCGGGAAATTGCACCTGGTTTTGAGTGTGGCATTGTTGTCCCTGGGGGGATGCGCGGTTCTGCTCTCCGCAAGATCGCTGGTTTTGTTTTTCGCCGGGACAGCCTTGATCGGATTGTCTTATGGGCCAATCTTCCCGACGACCTTGGCGATTGCGGGTGACCGCTACGCGGAACGAGGAGGAACGGTATTTGGGCTGCTGTTTTCGATTGCGCTGGTCGGGGGCATGACGTTCCCGTGGGCCGTCGGGCAGATCTCGCAACGAGTCGACGTTCGCTCCGGCATGGTCGTGCCTGCGGTGGGAGGGATCGGCATTGTGAGCCTGTGTATCGCGCTTGCGCTCGGGGAGCGTAAGTCGAAGGTGCTGCCCAGGCTTGGTCAGATTCCATGACACAACTTGAAGCAGTAACAAGGGGGGTGTCACACGCTCTGGCGATCGACCTCGGCGGCACAAAATGCTCAGCCGCCGTGATTAACCGCAGGGGCGAGATTGTCAGGCGCCGAACCGTGCTGGTAGATCTCAGTTCTGTTTCAGGACCGGTTTTTCAAATGGCTCAACTCGCAAAGGATCTTGCCAGCGGCCACAACCCCGCCGATGCCTATACCGCCGTTGGAGTGGCCGTGCCCGGGCTGGTTCGCAGCGATGGAACGGTTTGGGCCCCCAATCTGCCGGGGTGGGAAAAGGTGCCGCTGGCGAGGCGGTTGACGCGATCACTTGGTATTCCGGTGCGGGTTGAAAGTGATCGCAACGCGGCTGTGCTGGGCGAGTGCTGGCTCGGGGCGGCGCGGGGCAAGTCTGACGTGATTGTGTTGATGATTGGCACCGGCATTGGCGCCGGGATCCTGAGCGGAGGACGCATCATTCGAGGCGCGCACGAACTTTCCGGGTGCACCGGATGGCTCACGGTCACCCGCGAAGACCTTCACCCGGCGCAGGGATGCGGAGAGTTGGAATCTCTGGCGGCCGGACCGGCGATTGCGCGCGCTGCGCAGCAACGCCTGCGCGACGGGGAAGCGAGCACTCTCAGCCGTTTGGATATTTCGAAAATCACGGCTCGTGAGGTAGCCGCCGCCGCCCGAGGTGGCGACGCGCTGGCAGTGGATGTCTTCCACCGCGCCGGCCGGTTTCTCGGATTTGCCGTGGCTAATCTTGTAAGCCTGCTTGACCCGGAGGTCATTGTCCTGGGAGGAGGTATGGCAAGCGTTGCCGACCTGTACCTTACCTCCTTGCAGAAGGCGATGTTCGAGCGCGCGCAACCGCTCGCCGCCAACAAAGTGAAGATCGTTGTAAGTAAGCTCGGGGAAAGCGTGAACCTTCTCGGCTGTGCACGCCTGGTGTGGGAACAGAGAGTAGACGTGTCGCAGCCCGGGGCGAGTTCGCCGCATCCTCGCAGGAACTCAAGAACTCGGAGGGAGAGACGATGAACCGGCGTTCTTTTGCACAATCCGTCGGTAGTGCAGTGACGCTGTCCCTGGTTCCATCATCGGGGTGGGGAAAATCATCACCCGAGACGCCGGAAAAGGTCCTGGCAATCGCTGCCCATCCAGGCGATGGACTATTCACCATGGGAGCCGTCCTGGCCCAACAGATCAGCCGGGGAGGAACGGGCATTCTGCTCAGCCTTTCGCTGGGAGAGAAGGGAGCTCCGAAAGACATCCCGGTTCAGCGTTACGGAGAAATGCAGCGCACCGCCACGGAGAAAGCAACTGGTCTGCTGGGAGCAGAGGCACTATTTTTGGCTTACCCGGACGCTCAGATTCCATTCGACGAGGAAAGTGCTCTGGCAGTTTGTGATGTAATCCGGGAGCACAAGCCGGGGGTCATTGTTACGCACTGGAGCGGAAGCTGGCACAAGGATCATCGCAATTGTCATCTGATTGTCCGGGATGCTGTCTTCTACGCAGCGCTGGGAACGCTTGAGCGCAGCCGTCCGGCGCATTCCGTGTCGAAGGTCTTTTACGCCGACAATTGGGAGGACGCCAGCAACTTTGTGCCCGATACCTATCTGGATATAGAAGCGATCTATGAGAAGTGGCTGCAGGCATGTGACTTCTATCCAATGTGGCGGGGTCAGACAGGCTTTTTCCGATACAACGACTACTACAGCTCACTTTCGGTCATGCGCGGGTGTCTTTCCGGGTTCAAGCACGCCGTGGCACTGATGTCGGATCCCGCTCAGGGCATCGAGCGGTCGCAGTCCCTCTGATATTGCCGTTCAATGATCGATGAACTGCAAGCCAAAACTTCGGCCCAACCGGTCGTGCCGGATACACAGCCGCACCGCAGAGTCAAAAACAAGGACCAGCCCTACGCATGCACTTGCTCGACATGTCTCAGCGTCGGCAGTCGGGCGATGGACTTCCCCGCCTTCTTCTGCGCGACCCGCAATTCATAGAGGCTTTGCAGATTGAGCCAAAACTCACCGGTTGTCCCGAAGAAATGTGCGAGTCGAAGCGCTGTATCACCTGTGATAGCCCGCCTCCCGTTCAGGATTCCGGTTACACGATTAGTCGGGACATCGAGCTGCCGCGCAAGTTCAGCAGCGCTCATGCCGAGTTCTTTCAGTTCTTCGGCTGGATGGTCTCCTGGGTGAATCGCAGTGATGGCCACGATGGTCTTTCCTAATGGTAATCAGCAATCTGAACGTTCGATGGACCAGCCGCACCTGCCGGCCACTCAAAACAGACTCTCCAGTGGTCGTTGATACGAATGCTGTACTGACCCTTGCGTCGCCTTCAAAGCTTCGAGCCGGTTGGAATCGCAGAGCGTTATGTGTCACGTCAAGCATAAACCACGACCTGGATGCGCGACATATAAATCAGGGTTCGGCAGGTCTCTTTTTGGCGCCCCTTTGATTCAAACTGCAACCGGGCCCCGCACCCCGGTTCAATTCGGGCTCACCCGGTGGAGATGATCCGCCGAACGCGAAAGGTCAAACGATATAGGATTCCGCTGCCAGCAGCCGACCAGCAATGGCCCGTCGCAGCTCAATTGCATTTACCGGATCGTAGTCCGTCAACAGGCGCAGGGCCACCAACTTCTCCTGCAGCGCTTTTCCAGCGCAGCATGCCCCCAGTATCGCTTGGGCCGAAATATCCACGCGCGACATGGCTTCGCGAAGAAACACAGCACTCATGTCGGCGGCATTGGCTCCCTTGCCCGATGCCTTCAGTTTTCGCGACCGCAGCAGCGTCGACTCCATCGCGAATGCCTCCATGACAATGTCCGACAGATTCATGAGGATCTCCTGCTGCTTTCCGAGTTCTTCCTGATATTTCGAATACGCCACCCCAATTCCGAGAAGGGCGACCTTCTTGGCGCTCCTGACCAGACGCAACTCTTCGTCGCTCGTTGTCAAAACGGCCGCCGGTTCGCCAGTGCCGTTCAGAACCGCCTGCATCGCAGAGGTCAGCGGTAACTGGTCACGGGCGGCGCGTTTCAGCAACATGCCGGTAATCAACAGGCGATTAATTTCGTTGGTACCTTCGAAAATTCGGTTGATGCGTGAGTCGCGGTACGCCCGCTCAACCGCATAATCCTGGTGATACCCGTAGCCGCCGTGGATCTGGACTCCCTCGTCTACAACATAGTCCAGCATTTCTGAGGCGCAGACCTTGATCATGGAGCATTCCGCCGCGTATGCCTCCAGAGCCTTGATTTCGCCCCTCGTTCCGGTGGACTGTGCCGGGGTCGAGGGCGACAACTGATGTTCAATCAATCCGACTACGCGCCAGACCATCGACTCTACTGCGAAGGTCCGAATCGCCATCTCCGCCAGCTTGTGCTGAATCGCTCCAAAGTGCGCGATGGTTGTGCCGAATGCTTTCCGTTGTTTGGCGTACTTGACGGAGAGGGCAATCACGTCTTTGGCACCGCCCAAAGCGCCGGCTCCCAGTTTCAGGCGTCCCATGTTGAGAATGTTGAAGGCAATGATGTGACCGCGGCCTACCTCGCCCAGCACGTTTTCGACGGGAACACGGACGTTGTCGAAATAGACCGCCGTGGTCGAACTGCCTTTCATTCCCATTTTGTGTTCTTCAGCACCACTACTGACGCCGCCAAAGCTGCGCTCGACCAGGAATGCTGTGAATTTTTCTCCTCCCACTTTGGCAAAGACCGTGAACAAGTCTGCTGCTCCGCCGTTGGTGATCCACATCTTCTGTCCATTCAGGATGTAATACCTGCCGTCCACGCTCAGGTCTGCCCGTGTTCGCACGGCGAGAGCATCGGAGCCGGCCAAAGGTTCCGTAAGCGCATACGCGGCCAGCAAGTCCGCCTCGGCTAATCGTGGAAGATATTTTTGCTTCTGCTCTTCGGTTCCAAACAACAGCACGGGCAGGGTACCAATCCCGGTATGTGCGGAATGCCAGGAACCGTAGGACCCGTCGCGGGCTAAATGCTCGCTCGCAATCATCACAGAAGCCAAATCCATCTCCATCCCGCCGAACCTTTCGGGAATAGCGATGGCCGTCAGACCCAGTGCTGCCGATTTGCGCAATATGCTCAACGCCAGACCCGGTTTTAGCTGGCGGATCGCATTCAGATTGGGTTCCACTTCATTCGTCCAGAACTGATCAACGGTTCGCGCAATGGCGCGGTGTTCGTCGGTCAGATCTTCGAAGGTAAAAACATCTTCCGGGGCGCGATCTTCAAGCAGGAAGGCGCCGCCCTGCGCTTGAAGGGGAGTTGCTGCCGCAGGTGCCATCTCTTTCCTCAATAGAAATTGTTGCGGAGAACGTCCGCGATTCCGGTTTCTGAAGGCTCGACAAAGCCGGAAAACGGATTTTAAAATTATGTTAGCCTATATCAGAAGTTAGTAGCTAACGTCAACTGCCGATCGCATGAAAAAAGCTGATCGCGATCTTCCGGATTCCCGAGAGGAGACCTGTTCCGCTTTTGTTAACATCATTTCACTATGGGAGCGCGCCAGTTCAGTTTCGGCAAGTGCGCTCGAAATAGGAGATCATCATGCCCCATCTTCCCGCCGTTTCAGCCCGCAGGACGCGGAATCCCGGCAAGAGGTTGACAAGGCGAAGCGCACCCGTGCCAGCCCAGGAGATACCAGGGCTGCGCGAGCGCAAAAAAGCGCGCCTGCGTCAACAGATTATCGATACGGCGATTCGCCTGTTCCGAAAACAGGGCTATGAGAAAACTCGCGTCGATGACATTGTAAACATTCTCGAAATCAGTCAGCCAACTTTCTTCCGCTATTTTCCCAGCAAGGACGCGGTTCTGCGTGATGTTGGCCAGCGTGGCTTCGAATGCATCGCCCGACGCCTGAAGTCTGAACTCTCGACCAAAGCCACCACCGCAGATCGTTTGCGGCGGCTTTATCATTCTCTGGCCTGCGAGGCGGAAAGCGACCGTCCGTTGTGGCAAGCCGTCGTGCTCTCGGGAGCCATGGATGCGGTGCGTTCCCCCGAAGTGCGCGGAGCCGAGTGCATCGTGGCCGGCCTGCTTCGCGAGATTCTGGCTCAAGGGCAGCAGCACGGGGAGATTACCCGCGACTTTCCTGTGGTTCACCTGGCCGAATTCATGGAAGCGCTCTATCACACCGTGGTCCGGCAGTGGACCGTCGACCTCACCGGGCCGCATAAGCTCACCGAGCGTGTGGATAGCGCGGTGGAATTCTTTCTTCGCGGCGTGAAACCGTAGCCCAACCTCCGGCATTTGCCGTGGTTTTTCCGAGGCTTCCAGCATGAAAGCGGCCGTCTTGCGGCAGCGGAAGCAACCGCTCGAGATCGAGGAAGTGGATCGACCGGTTCCCGCGGTTGACGAAGTATTAATCCGAATCGACGCCTGCGGGGCTTGCCACTCCGATGTCCACGTGGCGGACGGCGATTGGACGCAGCTGGCGGCAATCATCAAGCAGCCACTCATACTGGGTCATGAAATCGCAGGTCACATTGTGGAGACCGGCAGCGAGGTGCGCGATCTTCAAATCGGCGACCACGTTGGAGTTCCGTGGATTCACTGGAGTTGCGGGGAATGCGAATTCTGCTCGAGCGGACATGAGAATCTGTGTCTGCGTCAGAAAATCACCGGCGTAACTGTCGACGGTGGATATGCCGAATTTGTGAAAGCCCCGGCTGCGCACGTGGTGAGAATTCCTGGTGGCCTTTCCTCGGTGGAAACCGCGCCTCTTCTCTGTGCCGGGCTGACGGTGTATCGTGCGCTCGAACATGCGGGCCCTTTAGCCGGTCAACGGCTGGCAGTGTTTGGAATCGGCGGGCTGGGACATCTCGCGGTCCAGCTCGGAAAAATCTGGGGTGCGGAAATCACGGCCATCGACGTTTCCGACGCCAAGCTTGCGCTTGCAGCCGCCATGGGCGCAAGTCGTCTGCTCAATGCGGCCTCCGCCAACGTCGTCAAAGAACTCCGGAGCAGAGGTGGAGTTCACGTGTGTCTGGTTACGTCGGGAGCCAAGGCAGCCTATGACATGGCCTTCTATTGTCTGCGGCCAACGGGCACTCTTCTCGTGGTGGGATTGCCGGCCGAAAATATTTGTTTTCCCCCGATTCTGATGACGGCCCGCGAAATCAAAGTTCAGGCTTCCGCCGTCGGAACCCGGCGCGATATGCAGGAAGTGCTGGCGCTTGCCGCTGCCGGGAAACTCCGTTGCCAGGTGGAATCCCGGCGGCTTTCCCAGGTGAACCAGGTATTCGATGAATTGCGCCATGGCCGGGCAACCGCCCGGATCGTCCTCACCCCTCAATAGCAGGAAGAGCTCGCGTTCGCGCACAGGAAACTCTGGTCTCGCCCGTCTTGCGGATTCGGTCGTCGAGTCCGAAGCATTCCTGCTTGACGTTAGTAACTATTATGTGATATTTGCTATCGCAATTCGAGCGCGTGCAAGGCAAGGCCTCGCAAAATCCCCTGCGCTTGCGCTGATCGAGCCGGATTCATTAGCAAATCGTGGACTCATCGTAATCACGTTCTCCGATGACACAGTCTTTCGGCCTGCTCATACCGCCCGCTGGCTGACTGCTGTGATGCCTGGGACCGCTGGCGTCTGGGTCATTGCCGACACGAAAGATTCCGGCAATGCAGTTTGAAGTGACAAGTAAGGAGAATCCCGATGAAGCCACGCATCTGTCTGGTTGTGTTCATGATGTTTGCAGCCGGTTTGGCCCAGGCGCAGGGAGTGGGCTCCTCGGGAATCATCACCGGAACGGTTCTGGATTCCTCCGGCGCCGTCATGCCCAGGGTGACGGTGAACGTCGTGGACACCGAAACCGGCCTCAAGCGTGATGTTGTTACCGACAGCGCAGGTCACTTCCGGGTGATTGGGCTATCGCCGTCCACCTACGAAGTAAGCGCGGTGATCGCCGGGTTTGCCACCGAAGTGCGCTACAACGTTAGCGTGGCGATCGGGCAGACCGTCGTGTCGGACTTCCGTATGAGCCCTTCGACGGTCTCGACCCGAGTCGAGGTCGTGGCTCAGCCACCCACCATCGAAACCGAACGAGGGAGCCAGGCTAACAGAATTGACCAACAATTCATCGCCGACTTACCCATTGATCGCCGCGATTACCTGACTTTCACCTTGCTCGCACCCGGCGTTTCGGACTCCACGCGGCTGGCCGATGATCAGGATTTCCGGGTGAAGCAGACACCGCAAAGCGGGCTCTCGTTCTACGGCAGCAATGGCAGAGGCAACAGCGTCACAGTGGATGGCGGTGAAACCGGAAACGATACCGGAGGCGTGCGCCTCACCGTCAGTCAGGATGCCGTGCAGGAATTCCAGATCAATCGCAGCAACTACGCCGCGGATCTCGGAGCTGCGACCGGTGGCTCGATCAATATCGTCACCAAGTCCGGTACCAACAAGGTGCACGGCACGCTCTATGGATTTTTCCGCAATGACGCGATGGATGCCCGCGATCCCTTCGCATTCAGCCAGGCTTTGCCCGTGGGAGGAACTTTCAATCCGGCCGCTCCGGACTCTCAAGGCTCACCGATCAAAAATAGTTTGAGCCGGCAGCAGTATGGCGGGACCGTCGGCTTCCCGGTGCAGCAGGATAAAACATTTCTTTTTGCCGCATTCGAGGGTCTACGGCAAGATGCGCAGAATGCGGTCCCGATTCTGACGAGCACGAATGTTTTCCGGCCTACGCTCGGGCAGGGAGCGGTTCTGGCAGGCTTGACCGGCGGCAACATGGTTCCTTGCCTCAGCGGTCCGGTGGGTGCCGCGGTTGCCGCGCAACTCGGGTTACCGGCTCCAAATCCCACGACCAATGTTCCGGCGGCAGCATGCGGCGCGATTCTGAACGGAGCGCTGACGATCAATCCTGGGACCAGCCCGGTGAATGCCTTCTTGCTGAACCAGTTTGAAAGCCAGGGCGGAGTCTTTCCTTACGACTCACGTCAATATCTTGCCTCCGGACGCCTGGACCACCGCTTCAACGCCAAAAACGAATTCTCGCTGACCTACCGCTACGGACATGACCTCGAAGAATCTCCCGATGTGCAATCCCTGACTGCGTTTTCGGCCGGCAGTTCGATTCACAACTACGACAGCAATATTCAAGCCTCGTGGTATCACCAGTTCAGTTCGTCCTCACAAAACGAGGCGCGCGTACAGTGGGACTACAACAGCTTTCGAGTTATTCCCAACGAACCGGGCCAAGTGGGATTACAAATTCCGGGGTACATCAACAATCTGGGAACAAATATTTTTCTGCCCAACATCAGCATTCTTCGCCGCTGGGAGTTGGCCGACAATCTTACCGTCATTCGCGGCCATCACACTCTCCAGGCAGGTGTCAACGTGATACTTCGGGGCAACCATACCGAATCGCACACATTTTTCCCGGGACGGTTTGTCTTCGGATCGCTTCCCA
>Ga0123356_10001216_pt1 | contig 28630 bp, 20 predicted proteins | sample TergutEmb28metaG_2_FD_92546 | JGI IMG/M metagenome (GOLD analysis project Ga0123356, IMG submission 92546) | Embiratermes neotenicus P3 segment gut microbial communities from Petit-Saut dam, French Guiana - Emb289 P3 | ecosystem: Host-associated > Arthropoda: Insects > Digestive system > Gut ...
GAAAGACTTCTTTACGGCGCATTATCCCGATTAGAATCCGGTGTGCTGGAGTTATTTTTAGAAGGAATGTCCTACAAGGACATGGCTTTCCGTTTAGGCAAATCGGATAAATCGATCGACAATGCAGTACAAAGAATCAGGAAAAAGCTTGCGCAGATCCTTGCGCAAAGCCATGACTAACGAAGGCGATAATCAGCGAAAGCTGAACGCAAATAAACACCCATTGGGTAACTTTTATGTCAAAAGAGAGGTTAAAAAATGTACGAGGACAAAACATTAACATGTAAGGAATGTGGCGAGGAGTTTGTGTTCACAAGCGGTGAGCAGGAGTTTTACGCCGAGCGCGGTTTCCAAAATGAACCGCAACGTTGTAAGACCTGCCGCGACAACAGGAAAGCTGCCGCTCGCGGACCGAGAGAGTACTTCACTGCCGTATGTGCTGACTGCGGAAATGAAGCGAAGATACCTTTCGAGCCCAAGACCGACAGACCTGTTTACTGCAGCGACTGCTTCGCCAAGACGAGAGAGTAAGAACAGGAGACAGCGGAATGCCGCAGATAACTAAAGACACGATAATAGCAGATATCCTGAGCATAGCACCGGATTCTGTGCCGTTGTTCAGGTCGATTGGGATGAACTGTCTCGGCTGTGCCATGGCAAGCGGAGAAACACTTGGTCAGGCATGTGCAGTCCACGGAGTGGATGCGGATGACTTCCTGTCTAAACTGACAGAGTTTGTCGAGCAGTAGAATTCCGGATGTGTAACGACTGAGACAAGGGCGCGCACTCTGTGCAAAAAGCACACGGTACGTGCCCTTGCGCCTTGCGCACTTTAGCGCGTACAATGATGAAATCAATCAGATTAACAGGCAGATTAAAAACGATTTGCGGCTATATCAACGATGGAGCTTCTGTCGCGGATATTGGCACAGACCATGGTTTTTTGCCCGTATACCTGGCACAGACAGGTATAGCCCGATGTATCATAGCTTCGGATATAAGCGCCGGATCACTTGAATCGGCGTGTAACTCGGCGGCAAAATACGGTGTTACGGAAAAAATCATCTTTATCACAGCGCCGGGTCTGGACTGCATCCCCGCCGCAAAAGAAACCGGCATCATGGAAGTTGATACTATAGTGATTGCCGGCATGGGTGGAGAAACTATCTCGAGTATTCTGGAAAACGCACTCTGGACAAAAAAATCCGGTATCAGGCTGATTTTACAGCCCCAGTCAAAAATCAGCACGCTTTGCAGGTTCTTATATGATAACGGATATGTGATAAGCAGTACAAAAACCGCCCTCGATAAAGGGCGCAGGTACACAGTGATCGTATGTGAGGACAGTAATAATGCCTAATGAAAATGATATTTAGGAGCAATATGAACACTAAACAATTTTTTGAAACAAAAAAAATAGTCTTACTTGCACTGCTGACAGCGGTAGTGATTCTATTACAGATACTGGCATCTGTTATTCCGGTATATCCATTCAGACTAAATCTTGTATTGATCCCTATCGTAGTCGGCGCAGCTATGATCTCTCCGCTTGCCGGCTGCTGGTTAGGTCTTGTGTTTAGTATTGTGGTCTTGTGGACTTCACCGGATGTGATCCCGTTTATGACATTTAACCCCGCCGCATCTATTATTGTTATACTTCTTCGCGGGGTCATGGCCGGTCTCTGTTCCGGATGGGTGTATCTTGCGCTTGCGGGAAAAGATAAAACCGTTGCGGTTATAGCTGCGGCAGCAATATGCTCGATCGTAAACACCGGTATTTTTGTTATTGGTATTTATCTGTTTTTTATCCCGCTACTCGCAGAGTGGGGCGTCACAGGGGCGGCAAACATCGCTTCCTTCGTTTTCCTTGTAATGATTGGATTCAACTTCCTGTTTGAGTTCAGTATCAATCTGATATTCAGTCCCGCAATAGTCCGCCTTATCCAATACGGACAGGCTAAGAGGCAATAAAAAAAGAGGGCTTGCGCCCTCTTTTTTTATGCATATATACTTACCATATCAGAATACCGGTGCAGAAGTGTTGCGAACTCGGCGCGTGTCATATTTCCGAGCGGTACAAATGTGCTTGGTGTCCGTCCGTTTATCAATCCGGCTCTGTACGCGTTGCTCACCGCATTACGGGCAACTCCGGAGATTTGCCATTCATCGGCAAAGGTGTAAGCGTTTCTGATAAATCTGTACTCCAGCCGCGCATGGTGGGTCAGCCGGAACAGTAAAAGTGTTACATCCTGTCGTGTGATAGCGCTGTTTACACTGAACTGACCGCTTATCGGCAGTATTCCGCTTTGCATCATCCACTCCTGCGCCGCTGCTCTTCCATACAGAGGTTGACCTCTTTGATTCAATACGGATGGAAGACCCGCCATGCGATGCAGTGCATCCATGACCTCACCTTGCGTAACATTTGCATTTGGTCTGAAATTCCTGTTTGCATCCGGAGTCATCCATCCCCGGCTGCCGACAAAATTCACTCCGGTAGAAAACCACGCTGATGCAGGAACATCACCAAACATCGGCGGAGTCACTACTGCCCCGGTCACGGTGAATCTGGCTGTGACTGACACGAGATCCGAGAAGTGTACGCCTAATGTGTATGTACCTCTGTCAAGAGTGTCCAAATATCCGTTTGCTAAAACGATCTCGGTATGTCCCGCTGTTCGTACGGCAGTATAATGACCGTTTCTTGTGAGTAATAAACCGTTGAGCGTAACATGGCTGAACAGACTGAAGTCCCTTACAGTAACATGAGTAAACTCAGCGACTGAGCCCTTTGTATATATACTCCCGTTTTTGAAGTAGTGCGTTGGCGTCGGTAGTACGGTATCACCGCCTCCTCCGCCTGTTCCCGTGAAGGTGAACTGTGCGGTCACAGTCGTTGCGACTCCGGGCATGGTGAACTGCGTAGTGCTGTTGCTTGCGTTTGCGAATGTTCCGCCAAATGTTGACGACCATCCCGAGAATATGTATCCGACGTCAGGAGTTGCGGTTACAGTGATCACTTCACCCCCGGCTAATTGATGCATTCCCGAGTTACTCACCCTGCCGCCGGGGTTTGCGCGGAGGTTCAACTCGTTTGTTGTATAGGGATAAACCCATACGGTAAACTCCATTACATACGGCGCGAGCGCTTGCGATCCCAGTCCTGTCGGCGCTCCCATCAATCCGTTTTCTATAGTTGCTCTCATAATCACAGACCCGGGCCATTGCGCTGTTAATATCCCGTTTGTCGCGTCAAATATAACAGGTGTACTGGAGTCCGTATTATCTTCCGTAACACTCCACTTGATCGTTTTATACGAGGCTCCGGCAGGGTTTACTGTACCTTTTAATTGTAACGGTATACCTACGTATGCCATCAGAGGTATGTCCGTGATATTTGCAACCGGCATAAACTGAACGATGTTGATCGTGAAGCGGCGGGTGAAGTCCATGTTGCTGCTGAAATTCCACGGCGGATCCATGTCCGCTCTGCCTTTTTTCACCACAGCTTCGACTATGATGTTTCCTTGATAATTAGCGGGGACTGTCAGTATGCCGTTGCTGTCCAGAATTGTACTGTCTGTTATCACAGCTCCTGTTGTGGAGTGAATGTGCAGCCATTCAATATCATCTTTATTGGTTGCATTTGCCGGTAGTACTGTAGATATCTCATTGAGATCTACCCTGGCGCCTCTTGCTGCTGTCGTAGTTGAGAGAGTAACGTCTGTCACCGGTATAAATGTCGGGGGCGCAAGCAAGGTCAATACGAATGTTGCGCTTGCCCGGCTGTCAGGAGTCCTGACTGTGATAGTAGCAGTACCGGGATTTCTAAATTCGATCCAGTTTGTAAGTGAATCCGGTCTGTCTGTTTCCACACGTGCGACATTAGTGTTGCTGCTCGACCAGATCAGCCCCCCTCCGGGCACGGTAGGGCTTGGGTTTACGATAGCGGTCAAGGAGGTTCTTGTCGCGGTTTCTCCCAGCTGAACTGTGAGCTGCGAACGGTCAAGCGCTATGTTTGTAACGCCCCTTTCAACAACCACAACGATACACTCCACCTCGGCGCCGCTGTCTGCTTTTGCTCTGACATACGCTACTCCGGGACTTTTTCCTGTAACTAAACCGATTCTGCTGTCTGAGGTATATCCTATGGTTGCAAAATTCCCGTTGGTGGGATCAGTGCTGCTGTTGGGCTCCACGCTCCATTCTACGATCTGCCCGGCTGAAGCCGGATTAATAGTCGCGCGTATCTCGGTTGTGACGCCAACTTCCAGTGTGATGAAATATTTATCAAGTGTTATGCGGGAGTTATTTACCCTGGTGGGATAACCTTGCCATGTAGGTGTTGTCCACCTTTGTGCGTACGGGTAAAATTCTATACAAAACTCCGGGTGGACATTTAAAAATAATCCCGCTCCGAAGGTTGTCGGAGCATGGCCTAAAAATGTAGCTTGCCTGAGATTTACACTGTGCGCAAACGCATTTGCACCAACGGTCATAACACTTTCTGATATTACAAACTCAGATAGTGCAACGCTGCTTAAATGCGTAAATGCTTCAGCGTCAATGACTGTGATACCGGGGGGAAGGATGTATGCTGCCCCGCTGTTCGGCGCCAGAGTCACAGGGCTTTTTATTACCCTTACCGGTTGCGTAAGCGCGGAGTTCATTTCAACAACTATATCATTGACTCCGAGGCTTCTGACCCTTCCGTCCAAACCGGCGTAGATGTTATCAAACCTGCAGCCGATAAAAACTTCTGTCCCGATCGCTGTTACGCCGGGAATCACCATCTCTTTTAGTCTGACGCAATTATAAAACGCACGGTCTCCTATAGTCATCGGGGAGGTAAATCCGTCATCAGCTGTGATTTGTTCCAGAGATACACAATCTCGGAAAGCGTCGTTGCCTATTCGCGTCGGATTTCTCCTGACAATAACCTCCGTTACCTTAGAAAAATCGGCAAACGCCCAGTTCCCTATGTCTGTAACATTCGCCTCGATCACTATCATGTTCACATTGGCGCTATGCCCCTGCCATGGCGGTCTGCCGGTAGAGGTGTAGCTTGGCATCGCAACATTTGCAGCTGTTCTGCTCTGGATATAAAGCGTGCCGTCTCCGCTTCCGGGCATTACCACGCTCCACTGGATATTACCCGCTATGCCGGTAAAAGTCGCACTTGCTTGCGCTGCCGGTGTAAATGCAGTAAACATCGACATAATGACCGTTAAGGTCAAAATAATACTCAGCAACCGTTTTTTCATAAGGCAGTCCCTCCATCGGTTCGCATAACGGGTTATTATACCACAAAACTCACAGTCGCGTCAAATTCCGCGGTCAAAAGCGCGGTTTTTCCGTTATGTCATTAAGTTGTAAAATGTTATGGATCTTAAATGTTTTTACTAAAGTATCGCTCTACATATTGCGATATATATATTAAGTAGTGTATACTTTAGATGCGGAACATTTTGTGATTTAAAACGTCCAATTACTCTATATATCGTATAATAACGCGTTTTTGTTTAGGAGGAATTCACATGAGGCACTTTAGAAGGACTCTATCGGCGCTGCTTGTCGTAATATTACTGCTGGGAGTATTCCCGCTGGATATGATTCCGACAGCCGGCGCTTTTACTGCATATAACGATATCAACAGGCACTGGGCGGCAGGGCATATAAACCGCTGGAACAATCTCGGGTTCATCGACAGCAGCGTATTCACGGGTTCAAGCTTCCGGCCGGAGCAGCCTATAACACGCGTTGAGTTCTTCTCCCTTCTTACCCGTGCGCTCGGAGCGACCACTCGCGCGGATGTATCCGGTTTCAGCGACGTAGGCAGTCTTCCGGAAAATCTGCGTGACATAGTTGCGATCGCCAATCAGATGGGTATCGCATTCGGGTTGCCTGACGGCACCATGCGCCCGCGGGATTTTCTTTTCAGACAAGACGCTACGACCCTGATGGCACGTGCTTTAGGCATGTCTTCACTCGCGGACTGGACTCTCACACGTTTTCATGACAGCGCTTTCATATCCGATTACGCAAAAGAATCCGTAACCGCTTTTGTAGAAAAAAATCTGTTCCTTGGTTACCCTGACGGGACCTACCGCCCGCGCGGATTCTTATCCCGCTCGGAAGCGGTGACAGTACTCGACAGACTGTTTGCAAACGTTTACTTACCGGAATCGGGATTCCACAATGTTTATCTGCAGGGTACTTCACTTATCCAGACCCCGGGCGCTAATATGACGGACTCTGTGATAGACGGTGATGTGGTTATTGCAGATGGTGTCGGAAACGGCACGGTAACTATAGCTAATACCATAATAAACGGACGCCTTGTCATACGCGGGGGAGGTCCGGAAAGTGTAATCCTGTCTAATACGACTATAACCGGCGGTATCTTTGTTGCCAGCTTTGGCGCAGATACCCACATATCTGTTACCAACGGCTCGTCTGTACCCTCTCTGGAAGCTATTTCCGGATTTACCCTTTCGGGCAGCGGTATCCAGGAGGTCACAGTTCTGCCGAATGCGCGCAACAACTCAATAGTTAATCTGACAGGCGTCAATCTTATCGACTTAAATATCTGCAGCACAGGTACAGATGTACGTTTTAAATCAGGTTATGCTATCAACACCCGTTTTGAAACCGGCGGCGGAAATTCAAAGCTGGATCTTGCGGCAGATACCTCTGTCGGGCAGTTGACGATCCTCGCGCCTAACGTCACTATCACCGGTGAGGGGAGTATCCATAATGCGTTCATTAATAATTCCGGTGTCAACGTACAGCATGCCCCGGATCTTCTGACTCTGGGTATAAATGTAACCGCGACGGTCGGCGGTAAAAGCATATCGAGCACAGAGACACAATGGGCGAATAATGATATCGACCGTGTGAGCGCGCTCAGTATGTTAAAGGTTCAGTTACTGACTAACACAGGCAACCGCGCGCCCTTTGACCAGTCCTCATTGAGTATATCCATGATCGCGGGGCGTACATCGTCGGAGGTTCATTTATCACAAGCTGCCGCTAACAGGGTACCTCTGACACAGCGGAACAGCCGTTGGGGATACTGGGTCGGATTTTTTATTCCGGCGCCGCCGGAAGCAGCTTCCACAGTCACCCTCACATATAATCATGTCGACGGAGCGCCTATAACCTTACCGCCGAGAGCGCTCGATACATATGGTGGAAGACAGGGAGTGCTTGTATATCTGCCTGTGTTCCGTGAACCAAACCGGGAGATCGGTTTACTCAAGGAACTGCTTCATATCAATTGGGGCGCTCATTTGACTGAGAATATTCAATTTACCGGTTCGATAATCCACCTTGCTCCGCTGACTCCCGCGCAAACAACAGTATTGCAAAATAATTTTGATGACAGGATCTTATACAGCATCCTGCCGGGAGCGACGCCGTACCTCGGCGCTGAAGCTACCAGACGTATCCTGAGTTCCGATAATCCGCTGGGTCTTCCCAGCAGCAGCAATAAAGCTCTGGACGCTGTAAACCGCGCGCTTTCAGGTTTAGAGATAAAGGATATAGTAGAAAACGGACCGTTCGCAAACGATCTTAATGTCGACACCTCCGGCAACAGTCAGTACTCAGTCTTGTCTGAAGCAGGCAGGCAGGCTGTTGCGGATCAGATCCTCGCGGGACGAACCACATTGTTTACTACTCCGACTGCTGTAAAAACGATCTTCGACAGAGCTGTGCAGCAACGTCTGCAAGCCGAAACGAATTTACTGACCCGGATTAATCAATCAGCTGACTTTGCCGCACTGCGTACTATCATAGAAACTGCGGCGAATGCAGCTATCCTCCAGTTCCAGACAGGAGCTGATCCGTACAAAAGCTATACTGTTGAGCAGAAAAACGATATGGCAAAATTCCTATGGAACCTCAGACCGTACCGAACCATACAGGAAGTTATCGATGCTATCAAAGCATATCTCGGAAACCCGATAAATGTTCCCAAACCTCCCGGGCCTGACGACTGGGTCATCACGGCTATAACCGCAAGTCCTGCCTCCTTTGCCAATCTTCCCGCAGGTTCAAGACCGGTCGAATCAGTAATATCGGTAACGGTAAGAGAAGGTACTGTAACAAGGGGCTTAACTCCCGCCGAAGTCGCTATGCTTGGTCTTCAGGCTACATGGCAGTTCACCGGCGCAGTCGCACCTATTCCTCCGGTCACATTTAACCTTACGAACAACTTACTGACCATATCTCCTCATACTCAGGGCACAGGCAGGATCGTGATCAGCCATGCCGGCAGCGGAAGAAGCGTAACGATCAACGTAAGTGTCGCGGCACCGGTAGGCGTCACGGGACAGCTCGCATTCAGGCGGAATGATATCGTAATGCGCGAAGGTGACGTGCTCAACTTATGGGATCCTCAGTATCTGACTATAATCCCCGCAAACGCGACAGCGATCGACTGGTCTTCTACCGACCGAAATGTCGCTACGGTTAACAACGGTCTTGTAACAGCGGTATCGGCGCACAGTACTCCTGCCACAATAACCGTTACATCGAGGACCCCTTTGACAAATCCCACCCGGCCGAACTTCGCGAATATAAGGATATGGGTAATGGATGCGGACGACGAGTATGGTCTGTTTGTACAACCCGAGAGGATAGCTCTTCAAGCGGGCGCTTCAAGCAGACTCGGTCAGGTAAGTGTCATCACATCCGCCCCGGTGGTAGCTCCGCTTTCTCTTCGCTGGGTGTCCCTGCAGCCACATATAGCAACTGTGGATATAGCCAGCGGTGTAATAACCGCAAACCAGAATCCTCCCGCTGCGATCCCGCCTGCATTATACCCGGAGGCTACGATAGAGGTTCGTCTTGTAGATACAAATAACCCGTCGGTCATTCTTGCAAGAGCGGATATAAGAGTGGTAATAAGACCGCAGATCGACTATGAGCTTGTAGTACGCCACGCTGTTATCGAAGACAGAGCCGGAGATCCTTACGCGGCAGACTTTTTACAGTTGAATCCGATAACCGCAGATTATGAGCTTCCTGAGACTTTTATATGGGACAGCTCCAACCCGGTCGTTATGTTTACGCTGGACGGCGGAAGAACACCCCCTCAGCGTCGTGTTGAAGCCCTGCCCGGTCAGATCCCCCAGATAGTGACCGACGGAATAGGCAGGTCAACTATAACGATTCGCGCTAACAGTGAATTTGGTCCCGAGGTCGCTGACCCGAAGTATATCATCTCAGCACCCCGGGGAGTATCACAAATGCGCTTCCATCTTGATGATGTCACACCATGGTTTGATGATCCTGACAACGGCAGAGTTCTTGAGATGATAAACGGACAGACCAGCTTCATAGCTCAGAATATCAGAGGTCAGACATTTAACCGTATCAGCGCCAGCGAGCCCGGAGATTCACCCCGTCAGATGAACTGGTCGGTTACAGAAACGGATCCCGACCGCGGTCACGGACGCCCGACGAATGAGCTGCTGTCTTACAGCGGCAACGTAGGTGCGGGCAGACACGTTTTACGCGCAAACTCGATGGGTCTTGCCAGAATTACAGTCACTCCGGCTGTAGCGAATATACCGGTCGGCTGGAGACCTATAGATGATAACCTGAATCTGGGACGGGCCAGATGGTTCGGCAGAAGCAGCGATGAGTTACCGTTATTTGTGCGTATTAATCCCGGAATAACTCCGGCTTTGTATGAATTTAATGAACTGATCGATCATGAGCTCACCGGTCTCAGGCTTTCAGAGCGGGTATCACCGGGAGGTGCTCATGCACGTTGGCTGGAATGGACTGAGCTTAACTATGGAGAAGTCGTTGCCGGTACACAGGTGATTTGTGATATCAACGGAGTACCGCGCACAAGAACGGGTGTTCCGAATCCAAACGATGTCTGGCTGGTTACAAAAACCGCTGACGCCGAAGGCAGTAATGAACTTTTTGTATGGATAATGCCGCAGGCTCCGACGTTCGGCAGAGATCCTCTGATTCCGGCACGCATAAATTATACATTCTACAGAGATCAGCGGGCTATGCCGGCCACTGCGGGTCTTGCGGCGATAGTATACTCGATCACAGGCGGATTTACATATATTGAAGTACCAAAGGGTACGACGCCTGATGCAAACGGTAACTATTTAACAGGTCCGATCAACCCGGTCACCGGCATTGGCGAAGGCATACCGCTTCTTGTTACAGCATGGACGACCGTCAACTGGGATCATGAAGAAACAGGCGGACTTGTTGAGATCGGAGGCAGTCAATTCAGAAGAAACTGGGGGGTCATGCCCGAGATAGTCCTGCCTTCTCCGATACCTCCTGTCGGTACAGTTATCGGCATGCCGCAGACTATAAGAGCTACGATAAGGTATACAACAAACGCAGGCTTTAAGAACCTTGCAGGGTTCGGCGGTGAGCCGCGCGAGATACTTATCGATCAATATCATCCTAACTTCCCTCAATCATTCACTTACGAGATCATCAACGATGTCGCGCCGCAGGGTATAGATACGGTCAGACTGCTGGAGGGTGATGAAGGCGCTAACATCTTCGATCTCATCGGCGGTACGCTTTGGGAACATTCTATAAATCCAATGAACGCGCTTACGTTGTTCAGCAACTTCCCGGGAATACTTGAGATAGAAAACAACGGCGGTACGTCTACCGGGGTAGCAAGAAGCTACCGCGCCCTGACTCCCGGAAACGCAATTCTAACAGTTACCCAACCTCCGAATACGGTCGCGATACCATTCATTGTCGATCCCGCGATGCAGATCATCGTCGGCGCTCCATACACTGTAAGAGATCTCCCGAACCGGCCGTCTGTAAGAGCTGTGGCTTTTGCCGCGGGGCTTGGGGTAACTCAAGGTGATTTGGATACCGCAACGTACTCAAGCAGCGCTCCGGGTATATTAAACGTTTTCTTTGATGACAGCGTCCTCCTCGAGCCGGAAGAGCATGTATATGTTGCTGTAGGCGTAACTACGGGGATTGCCGACATCATTGTCGCCACTCTCGATGGGAAAAATTTCCGGGTGCGTGTACGTGTGGTTCCGGGTCCCGAAATCACAACTCCTCTGGTCGGTGTTGTACCCATTGTAGGGTTCTCCGCACCTATCCCGGATCTGCCGGGTATTATGCCTGCCGCTATGGCTGCCGGTATCAGTCTTGAAGACGCAACTTTTGAGAGCACTGATAACTCGATATTAACGATAGATCAGGAAGGCGAAGCGACAATGCATAAGCCGGGCAGGGTCGGCGTCAGGATCAGAGCACATGACGGCAGCAGGACTGTAAATGTTACAGTCGAGGTATTATCCGAGGAAGATGCGGCGCCGGCGCTAGAACCGCCTCCGCCTCCGCCGGTGCAGCCTCCGGTACAGCCACCGCCTACACAGCCGCCGGTGCAACCACCACCACCGCCGCCACCACCACCACCGCCGCCGCCTCCGCCGGTTGATCCTAACGGACCGACAGCGATCAGATTACGCTCTGCAGCCGATGTTGGTGTGAATCGAACAACTACGCTTATACCGTTTTTAACACCACAATCAGCGAATAAGAGTACTCTCATATGGAGCACATCAGACGCTTCTGTTGCTACTGTAAGCAATGGTGTAGTGAGCGGCTGGAAAAACGGAACGGTAACAATAACAGTGACAGACCAAAGCGGGAACATTAAAGCTGAGTGCCGGGTGACAGTCAGAACTGACACTGTACCGGTAACCGCGGTTTCAGTCAGCAGCCGTACAATGAGTATCAATACAGGTGCTCTGGGTACCCTCACTGCGGCAGTATCCCCGAATAACGCAACTATGAAAGGCGTCACCTGGGTATCAAGCAATGAGAATATAGCGAGAGTCGAACCAAACGGCAGGGTGGTTGCGGTATCCGCTGGTACTGCTATCATCTCAGCGATCAGCGACAGCGGCGGACGCACCGCATCGTGTACTGTTACTATCAGTATTCCTGTCAATGCCGTGACGCTGCCTGATTCTGTGATCAGGCTCAGAGTAGGGCAGACTTATCAGATCAGACCGGTCATAACTCCGGCAGACGCTACAAACAGAGCGGCGACATACTCGATAGCCTCATCTCCGATAGCAACAGTATCTTCCGCAGGGCTAATAACTGCACGCAGAGCCGGCACTACGACCGTAACGGTCAGTGTAGGCGGCAGAACCGCTACAGCCACTTTGATCGTTACAAGCTGATACTAAATAATGATTCTTAATGACCGCCGGGGACAAATCGTATAGATTTGTCCCCGGTTATTTTTAATTCGACTAATTGCCAAGAGAATTATTCACCTTAAAATGAATACTTTTAGTTGACAATAAATGGTTATTACATGAAATTATTGCCTAATACCAATGGTTGCACACATTATCCACAGCTTTGTCCACACTATTTATGTAAACAAAACAGAAAATGAATATTCAGTAATCTTAATATTAGTAATTTTAAAGCGGTTAACAACCGAAGATGATTTGCATTTTTCACTGTAAAGGTGTAAAATAACGCATTGATATAATGTGGACCGTTTCGGCGGGGGTGTATTACTTGCAGGAATCGAAAAAGCAGAATTTTCTCAAGGGCGCGGCAATTTTAGCGGCGGCCTCGATTTTCGTCAAGATAGTCGGCGCGATCTACAAGATACCTATCGCCAGAATGTTGGGCGACGAGGGTACCGGTTATTTTCAGGTAACTTATAATATTTATACTCTGATGCTGACGATATCGACTGCCGGCATCCCGGTAGCTCTGTCGCGTATGGTTTCTTCCGCTGCTGCACATAAAAATACAAACCTCGTAAAACGCTATTTCTCGGTCGCGCTGCCTGCATTTATAACAATAGGCACTGTCGCGATGATTCTGATGTTCGTGTTCGCGGATACGCTTGCGGGATTCATGAACAGTTCCCCTGCAGCTTATGGTATACGCGTAATTGCGCCGGCAGTGCTCTTTGTCTGCCTTATATCTGTGTACAGGGGCTACGCGCAGGGTTATGAGAACATGGTACCTACCGCGATGTCGCAGGTGGTTGAGGTAATAAGCAAGGCTGCGTTTGGTATTACCGCGGCATTTTGGCTCGCAGGTATGGGTTACGGTTTACACATTGTTTCAGCCAGCGCGATCCTGGGTGTTACTATCGGCGCAGGGTTGTGTGTCCCAATGCTGATATGGTTTAAAAGAAAAATCGATCGCGGTATCGTCTACACCAGCGGAGAAGATCCGCCGGAGCTGCCGGGTAAGGCAAGCGTTCTCGTTCAGCTGATGAAGGTAAGTATCCCGATCACTCTCGGCGCGTCGTTTATATCTATCATGACAGTGATAGACACAAGCATTGTACTGGGCAGATTACAATCAGCGCTGCACCTTACAGAGTCCCAGGCCAGCGCGCAGTTTGGTATTTATACTAAAGGTCTGATGGTCTACAATCTGCCGCCGGCATTTATCGTTCCCGTAGCGATCAGTATAATACCGGCAATCGCTGCAGCACTAGCAAAGGATCGCCGCGATGAAGCAAGCAGTATAATGCAGTCATCCATTAAACTGACTAATCTGCTTGCAATGCCCGCATGCGCGGGTCTTATGGTTCTTGCCGGCCCGATACTTAAAGTGCTGTTCTACGACCCTGACCAATCTCCTGAAGCGGTACAGACAATGACTACTATATTAGTGATACTCGGCGCTGCTTCATTTTTTGTTTGCTTCCAGCACGTAACGACAGCGATCCTGCAAGCCAACGGGTATGAGCGTATCGCATTGATGACGTTCCCCGTCGGCGCAGTTTTTAAGATCGTACTTGGTTATGTCCTTGTCGCTATCCCAAGCATCGGAGTGATCGGTTCGGCGATCGGAACATTGGTATGTTTTTCGGTCATTACTTTATTAAATATTTTATTCATATTATTTATAGTCAAAGAAAAACCAAAATTTATCAATGTGGTGGCAAAACCTCTGTTGTGCACTTCATTAATGGCTGTTGCCGCATACTTTTCCTATGAGTTGCTTTATATGATCGGCAAGAGCGTGCTCGGAGAGGAATCCGGTTCGAGGAGTATTGCAGTTACCGTTTATCTTGCCGGTGCTATTTTCACTGCTGTTCTGGTTTACGCTATCCTTGTTATAGTGACCCGTACAGTTACCAAAGAAGATATAGCGCTTGTTCCAAAGAGTGAGAAATTAGCGAAATTGCTAAGGGTCAGATGAGCTTTTAGCGCGGAAATACAGTGATTTTACTGTTCTTTTTAGAAATATCCAACTTTTTATGTAATTTTTATGTAATTTAGGTAAAAATTTTGCAAATTCGTCTTGCGGAAAGAGTAAAAGTATGGTAGATTTTGAAAGCAAACTTGCTTATGATATCAATGACCTAAGGGTTCTTATGAGTTTGCTTCGCGGTCCGGGCGGTTGTCCGTGGGATTCAGAACAGACGCACAGGAGTATCCGCCGCAATCTTATCGAAGAAGCATACGAAGCCGCCGAAGCGATCGATGAGGAAAATACCGCAAATCTGCTCGAGGAGCTTGGCGATGTTTTGATGCAGGTCATCTTTCACGCCGACATCTCTGAATGTGCGGGAAGCTTCGATCTGGATGACATAGCGGACGCGACATGCAGGAAGCTCATAAGGCGCCACCCTCATGTATTTGGAAGCGTCAGCGCAAAAGACGGCGAGGAATCGCTTGTTGTTTGGGAAGACATCAAACGTGAGGAGAAGCTCCATGATACTGTAGCAGACGCCATGCGCTCGGTAGCGCGTTGCCTGCCTGCTCTGTGGAGAGCCGAGAAGATACAGAAGAAAGCCGCCAGAGTCGGTTTTGACTGGCCTGATCACACCGGCGCGTTGGAAGCGTTACACGCGGAGCTGAACGAACTTGAGAATGCTGTTTCGTCCGGTGAAGATATTAAAGGCGAACTCGGAGACCTCATCTTTTCTGCTGTAAACTTCGCCCGTTTCTTTAAAATAGATCCTGAAGAAGCGCTTGGCGCCGCTAGCGATAAGTTCATATCACGTTTCGCGAAGATAGAGACCATGGCTTTTGACAAAGGAGAGCGGCTTGAAGATATAACTCTCGAGGAGATGGAAAGTCTCTATCAAAAAGCAAAATTAGAGAAGTGATTGAAGCTTCTTTAATATAAAGTTACACAACTTATAATATATCAGGAGGAAGAACACTAATGAACAAAACAGATCTCATCAACGCCATCGCGACAAAATCAGGTTTGTCCAAAAAGGACAGCGAAAAAGCACTTGCAGCGACTGTCGACGCTATCACCGGCGCTCTGAAAGCCGGCGATAAAGTCCAATTAGTCGGTTTCGGCATTTTCGACGTCAAGAATCGCGCTGCCCGCATCGGCCGCAACCCCAAGACTAAGGAGCCTATCAATATTCCGGCAACCAAAACTCCGCAGTTTAAAGCAGGCAAAGCACTTAAAGACGCTGTCGCGAAGTAAGTATATATCTGTTACAATAACGGCGCGGGTTTCCCCGCGCCGCTGTTGTGTTTATTAAAACGGAGGTATCAAAGTGCGTCTGGATAAGTATTTAAAGGTTTCGCGGCTAATAAAGCGCAGAACTGTCGCCAACGAGGCATGTGACGGTGAGCGTGTCAGTGTCAACGGGCGCACCGTAAAGGCGTCGTACACAGTAAAACCCGGTGATGTAATAGATATTCGCTTCGGACAACGTACGCTTAAGGTAGAGGTGATAAGCGTCACTGAGCATGCGACAAAAGAAAATGCTTCCGCGATGTATAAAGAACTTATCTAAGTTCTTACGAGCTTATCTGAGCTCTTTTGCGCTTAAATAAGCGCAAAAACGCCAAGCGCTGCTAAAGCAACGCTTGGTTCTTTTTGTAATGAGATTTAGATTACACGGACATATCGACGTTTTGTCCTATGCCTGTTGAGGCTGCCATTGTGCTGATGAGTTCGTTGGCAGCGTCTTCAAACGCGCTTTGAGCCATGTCCAGAACCTGGGTGGAAACCTGTGCGCTGAAGTTTACCGCATCGGCTGAAACAGACTGGGATATATCTGTTGACTGGACCTGCGGCTCCATTGCCGGCTGCTGAGCTCCGGGCAGGACTTGAGCTGTTTGTGTTACACCTGCAATATTCATTGTAAGTACCATCCTTTCTTCCGGATTCCGGTGATACGAAGACAATTACTCTGTCGTAACCGTGATTTTACCACATATTTTTTCAAAATGCAATAGTTTCACGAACATATTAGTGAATTTTTTGTTAAATCATTAACTGTTTTTCCACATTTTCATCCCAATATCCTTACAGCTTCTGCCATGTTTTTCATAACGGGCACTTCGAAAGGACAGCGGCTTTCGCAAAAACCGCAGCTTGTACAATCACTGCCGCTGTGTGTAAGATCTGAGTAATGCGAACGCACGGACGGCGGTATATTACCGGTGTCAAGACGCGCTATGTCCAGATATCTGTTGACGGAAGCGATATCTATCTCTGCCGGACAGGGTTGGCAATGACTGCAGTAGACACAACTTCCTTTGAAATCATTACGGCCGGAACTGAGAATATCCGCGTAATCCCGCTCTGCGTCATCCAAGTCAAGATACTTTAGTGTATCATACATTTCCCCGGCGGTTTTACACCCCGTCAGTACACTGGCAACAGACGGTCTTGACAATGCGTAATGGATGCACTGCGCCGCTGTCATTGGTTTTTCAAACGGAGTATGCTCTTTCGACAGCAGCTTACCGGCTCCGTAGGTTTTCATTACTGTAATACCGATCTGCTTCCGCTGGCAGAGTTTGTACAGCTCCGCTCTTTTTGGATCTATCCCGCGAAACAACTCGGGAGAAAAACCGTTATCAAAGTGATCAAAAACATCCTCTCCGGACGGAAGCATATCAAATGCCGGGTTAATGCTGAACAGCAGCATCTCCGGCAATCCTGTTTCGATAGCTTTGGCGGCAGTTACAGGATTGTGTGAGCTGAATCCTATGTGTCCGATATCACCTTTCTTTTTCAAAGACTCCACATACCCGGCGAATCCGGTTTCAAAAACATCGCGGTAGTTTTTATCCGAATCGATAAAAAACATCATACCGAAGTCGATGTACCCTCCGAATATTCGCAAAAGAGATTCGAAATACTTCTTTACTGTGGGCAGATCGCGGCTGATATCATATTGCTGATTTATGTTTGTAGAACCAATGTGCCCCTGTATAAAAACTTTCTTACGCTTATTTCCAAGAGCCTTTGCGATAAACTCTCGAATCTCGTCTCCCGGCATAAATACATCCAGTATGTTTACACCGCGCTCGATCCCTGCCTCAATGGTCTCACTTACCTGCTTATATGGTTTACCATCAAGATGCTCGCAGCCCAGTCCGATTATACTGACCTTCTTACCGGTTTTCCCAAGCTCTCTGTACTCCATGTTTTTACCCCCGTATCCTTGCCACACTTTCTTCAGTGTCCTTATCAAATATATATAACTCGTCGCAGTCAACGGCTAATCGTACACTGTCTCCGTAACGTGCAGTACAGCGCGCCGGGAGTGTCGCTATGAACTGAGTTTTACCGCACAGGACATATAGATAAACTCCGGAGCCGATTTGTTCCGACAACTCAACCTTTGCATTGATCAAAGAGGAGCATTTGATATTCGCGCACTCGTCTTCCATGTAGAAGCTTTCGGGACGTATACCGATGATCACGCTTTTGCCTATGTAACTGTCGAGTGAACCTGCTGATAGATATGGCATTGGGATCGCAAGTTCGCCTCCGTCAAATATCGCAAAAAGACTGCCGTCGCGTGACTCAACAGTCGCATCGAACGCATTGATCTTCGGAGAGCCGATAAAGCCTGCAACAAAAAGATTACACGGGTTGTCATACAGATTCTGAGGGCTGTCCACCTGCTGCATCAGTCCGTCTTTCATTACAACAAGCCTGTCCCCCATTGTCATTGCTTCTGTCTGGTCATGTGTGACATACACAAATGTAGCGCCCAGACGATAGTGCAGTTTTTTTATCTCTGCACGCATTTGTGTACGCAAGTTGGCGTCAAGGTTGGACAGCGGTTCATCAAGCAGAAACGCAGCCGGATTCCGGACGATCGCGCGTCCCAGCGCAACACGTTGCCGCTGACCGCCGGACAGGGCTTTTGGCTTTCTTAACAGAAGATCACTCAAATCAAGAACACCTGCTACTTCCTCGACTTTTTGACGTATTATCTTTCTGGGTATCTTGCGGAGCTTGAGACCAAAAGCGATATTTTCAAAGACTGTCAGATGGGGATACAAAGCATAGTTTTGAAATACCATAGACAGATTACGGTTCTTTGAGACCACATTATTGATCAGCCGGTCATCCAGATATAATTCTCCGTCTGTAATATCCTCCAAACCGGCAACCATACGTAAAGTGGTGGATTTACCGCAGCCCGACGGTCCGACCAGCACGACAAACTCACGGTCGGCGATCTCCAGATTAAAATCCTTTACGGCAACTACGCCGTTAGGGTAGACCTTTTTAATGTCTTTAAATGTGATTTTTGCCAAAACTACCTCACTGACCCGTTTTTATCCTGTTCTTCTTCTTCCTGTACTTCCCGTATAATATCATCAACGCTGTATGATACGAACTCTTCGGCATTATCCTGCAGGTACTTCTCAGCTCTGCGTTCATCATGCTGTTCGAGTGCTTTAGAGACACGACCTCTCCCTTTATTATAAAAGAGCCTTATAGCTTTTGTTCCGTAGATAACACTATACACGACCGGACATATTATTAACATCAGCATCAGTACCAGAAGCAGCGCAAGTAAGTCTTCCGTATAACGTGCGGCATTTTCCCAGTACGGATAAATTATCCCGTCAACACGCATACTGCGCTCAGCGAATGAACTGATATTATCGAATGTAACAGATAACGTGTATCGCGCGCTGTTTTCAACAATTTGTACATCCCTGTCGGGGAAAGAGCCGGTCATAACGCCCATGGCAAATCCGGTGATAGGATCGGGCATCACGATCTCGTAGCATTTGATATGTGTGCCTTCAGACAACTCCCGGAGCGCTTCGATAGACATAAACATCCCTGCTCCGTAGGTGTACGCTTTTGAGCTTGCGAAGTCCTTCTCCCGCGATACGACGCCTGCTATCAAATACGGTTTTTCTTTGATGCTTATCTCAAGACCCGCTACCTTCACAGAGCCGAACAGCCTCCAGGCAAGCTCCTCATCCAGTACAACGCGGTCTTTCATAACATCACCCGGAGACAGGTAACTGCCGTCTCTCAGGTACAGAGGGTGAAACAGAAAAAAATCACCGCCGACGCCAAAAGCTTTTACTGACGCGGAACCCCGTTCGCCGGTGACTACAACATCACCCTCGGCGGACCACGCGTCCGTATAAAGGACTCTGTCCCCGCTCGCTTCGAGCGAAGCGGAAACCAACTCTCTGTCTATCGTTGCGCGGTGGTTAAAGAGCGCTTCATCGTTAAATGTAAACCTGTCGGAGATAAAAACCGATAGCTGCGCAAAGCGCTCACCGCTTTGCCCTGCCCACGCTTTCGCGGCTTGCTGGCTGCGCAGGGTACCTCTGACCGAGCCTGATAAAAGCAGGCACGCGAAAAAAGCAATCAAAAGCAGGACATTTAACACGATAAGGATTATTTCCTTTTTTCTTATCAGTAACATACTCCTCCGCAACTCACGATTTTATCCATGCTTCTTACCACGGATTATCTACAAGCCGTATCTGCATCCCGGGTTCTATCGGTGCGGTCGATGTGGTTATGACGAAGTCTCCCCAGGACGATAAGCCGCCGGCGACTGCCGTATTTGTATCATCAGTCGCCAGTACGGTCACGTCTACCCGCGTTGCGATGTACCGGTTGCCGAGCGGGCTGCTCCTCGCAAGCACGACGAGTACGAAAGTACCATTTGTGTCTGACCGTACAGCGCTGTTCGGTACAACAACTTCATAGCTCTCACTTCTCTGCCCAAGTGTTATATTTAGTTGTGTTCCGCTCTCGACATCCCCGTATATATCAAACTCCAGCAGCCTGCTTTGAGCCGGATTTTGCGGGTCATTTTTGATTCCGGACAGTACTGCTCTGATCTCCCCGCCCCACCAGTAGTAACCTCTGTTTACTTCGGCATTATCTCCCATCGTTACCCGTCTGCTTTGCTCGACGGTGACCGGGATAGTGAGGGAATAACCTCTGTCCACTACTTCGATGACTGTCAGCGTTGCATTTGCCTCTACCTGATCTCCGGGTGAGACCTCTATTTGGGATACTATACCGCTGACCGGCGAGGTCACAGTTATCTCTGTCTCACTTCCCTCAAGCTCCTCTATCTCTTCACGTTTTTTCTCGATTTCCTTCCTTTTTTCACGTATCTCTATAGCGCTTAAGGCATTTCCTCTTCCGTCTTCTTTTTGTTTCTCGGCAAGGCTGAAGATCGCTTCCTCAAGAGTCCCTTGTATACCTCTGATTTTTTTATTTTCATCCTGCCATGTCACTTTATACCCGCGTTGTTCTTCCAGCTCACTGACAGCTTTAACCTGTAACTCACTTACGTTCTCAAGCGATTTTTTCGCGTTTGCCAGGGTTCTTTCTGTTCCAAGCAGAACAGTGCTCGCACCATCCAGCGATGCTTTGGCATCATCACGTATCCTTAAACGCCGGTTGTACTCGGGACTGTTGCCGGCAGCATCGCTTAGCTCCCGGTTAAGGCGGTTTAACTCGGCATTAATTCCACTGAGCCTTATATCGATCGGGGTAATCGTCTCATATGCAACTAACGCGGGCGGCCTTGCCGGTTCAACGACAGGATCCCACACAGATAGTACTGCTTGCCTGTAAGCAACCATATACATATCTCTCTGGTTAGCCCATTGCTGGTTTGTCAGCGCCGCTTTCGGCGGGTCCTCCGCAGCAAGGAGCGCATCGGCAAAAGCTCTGGCGCCAACCTCAAATGCGGTGTAGTTTGTCCCATGGAATATCCATTCAGCATCTCTTTCATTCTGTACGCTTCTTCGTTCTGCCGTAGCAGTATCTATTTGACTTCGTATAGAGTTCATAAGCGAGGTGTTTGGCTGATCCACCTCATTTAAGCTTTTTTCGGCAGCGTCCAGAAGCTTTTGCCTCTCGTTTACAACAAGCTGGGCTACAGTGACGGAGTTTTCCGCTGACTCTACTCCTTCTTGCGCGAGTGAGATCGCGTATTTTGCATTTTCGACCACTTTCTCGGCGGCGCTTATCGCTTCTTCGCTGTAGGGTATCGCGGCAAGATCCTCTTTTGCTTCATTGAGGTCGTCTCTTATGTTGTTTATATTCCTGTTTTCTCTCGCGTAATCACCGCTCCCGCTAGTGTTCAGGACCATTATCTCAAGCTGGAGCAACAGGGCATCAAGTTCATTCTGAGCTATCTCAAGATCATTACTTTCAATATCCGCCAGTGTAAACAGCACGTCACCTGTCGATACCTCACTCCCGACACGTATGTTGACATCCTTGATTGTACGGGTCTGCTGCAGTTTTACCGGGAAGTTCGCGACCGCCTCGACAGTTCCCGTTCCCCTGATCCTTGTGGTTATAGAACCCGAACTGGTATACTGGGCGGCTACCTCCGGCAGCGAGCGGTTCATAATAGTATTCGAGAAAAAAGTCAACACGAGCATGACCGCAAGAAAAACAATTACCGCGTTTTTAACCCAGGCTCTTTTCTTAACTTCTTTTTCTTTCATCATACGATACCCTTCCCAAAGCCGTGCTTATACGGCTTTTTATCCTTTTACCGAGCCGGAATGTGTTATGCCCTCTACCAGGGCTTCTTCGCCGTGGAGGAATAAGAACAGCGGCAGGATCATGTAAATGACCGCGACCGCAAAAGCTATGCCTACTTCGCCCGCGTTGATGGTGGACAAATATACCGAAAGCGGCTGCATCGTTGAATCCGGCAGCAGGATTATCGGAAGTTCAACCATATTCCAGTAATCGATGAATACCAGAATAGCGATCGAATATAAAGCGCTCCGGCATTGAGGAATGCATATCCCGGTGAATACCTGCCACTCATTCGCGCCGTCAAGTTTTGCCGCTTCGATCAGCGACGCGGGTATCCGGCGCATAAATTTTGTGAGCAGAAACACTGAAAAAGGCGCAAAAGCACCCGGGAATATGATCGCCCACCGTGTGTTCAAAAGGCCTGTCCAGTCCGCGACAAGGTAATTCGGCACGACTGTGACCTGATAAGGCATGAGCATTAGAATGATATAGAAGAAAAACAGAATATTCTTTATCGGACCCTGGTATCGCGTAAAGCTGTACGCCGCAAAAGAAGCTACGCCGACCTGTGCAATGACTATCGGTATTACAAGGATAACGGAGTTCCAGAATTTTAGGATGTACTCGGGACTGCGAAAGAGCGCTGTTATATACTGGCTGAAGCTCACCTTGTCAGGTATAAATTTTAAATTGACACTGTCTGCCACGAGGCTGCTGCCGCCCGGTCTCGAGCTTTGGAATACCATGCCGTAATTTGCGTTGATCTCACTTTGCGACATAAACGAGTTTGATATTGTAAGCACTGTCGGTAAAAGAAACCCGACCGCGATCACCGCTGACAGTATAAAAAGGATCATCCGTCCGAAAAAACGTGCAAAACTCATCCTTCCACGTCCTTTCCAAAACGGCTTTCAGCTATAAACAATACCGCGATTATCAGCACCATCGCAACAGCCATCGTGACTGCGGCCGCGGCAAGCCTTTGATAATCCAGCGATCTGAAGATGTTGTTCATGAAGTGCTGGAGCATATACAACCCTTCGTACGGGTAATCTCCTGTCAACAGATAGGCTTCCCTGAACACTTTAAATGAGTTGATAAGAGACAGGATCGTCACAAACAACAGTGTCGGCGACAGGTATCTCATTTTTATGGCAAACAGCTTATATACCGGCCCCGCGCCTTCGACGTCAGCGACTTCCAGCAGTTCACGGGGGATGTTACTGAGCGATGCCATAAACAGTATCATATTGTATCCAAGGCTTTTCCATAAAAACAGGAGAATTACGACCAGCTGATTGTATTCGGACTGCAGCCAGTCGATACTGTCCGCGCCGAATAAAGCCAGTAACTCGTTAATCGCGCCGTTGTAATGGAACAGCACCTGCCATATAAGGACAACAGATGCTACCGGTACCATCAGCGGACTTAGAAAGAATGTGCGAAACTGGCTTTTTAAGGGGATCCGGGCCTCCAGCATAAGAGCGATCATCAATGACAGTATTACTGCCAGCGGCACCGCGATCATGGAAAATTTTAAAGTATTTGAAGCTGCCAGTCTGAATGCCTGATTCTGGAATAATGTGACGAAGTTGTCAAAAAATACAAAATTACGGTGGATCACGTTATCTATCATGGAGTAATACACGATCACAAAAAAGGGTAAAATATAGAATACTGACACACCGAGAAAACTCGGAGTCAACCACAACACGCCGTTGATAAAATCGCGGGCACGCTTGTTGAGCTTTGCAGCAAACTTTTTCAGCTTCAAACAGGACTTCCTCTCATACTGTTTTGCCGTACTAAAATACAGCGCTGCGGGGCGTCGTCTGCGTTAAAAGCATCAGCCCCGCCCTTTACACATAAACGACTAGCTTTGCTCCGCAATATATATGGACGCACGGCTTTGGATGACCCTTGCGGCGTCCTGTGCCGTACTTCGTCCGCTGAAGAAATCAGCAGCACCCTCGTTTATTATATTCATAAGGCTCTCATTCTGACCCATAACACCTGACACTGAGTCTATGAGCGCTAAAACCTTGTCAGCTTCTTCTTGTGTCAACGCGTAGAACTCTATCATAGGACCGTCACCCCAGCTCATACCGCCCCGTGACATTTCGACCTCATTACCGTTCTCATCTATGTAGTAATTCGGCGTCATCTCCTCTTCAAGCCTTTTATTGAATGAGGCGCGATTCGTCGCAAAACCCCATCCGATCTGATCCTGCCATTCTTCAGTCAGAATCAGTCTCATAAACTCCCATGCGCCGTCCTTATAAGGACAGACACTGGTCATCGCAAGACCTGAGTAGAGGTTGAGGGTGTTGCCGTTCCTGCCTTCGTTGGGGAATCCTTTAAATACCAGATCGCCTCCGAACAATGCTACATAGTACTGAAGATCTCTGAAATCGTGAACCCACATAGGCGTCATTATCTGTCTGCCTGTGGCTATAAGCTCATTTGGCTGCGGGTCGTTTTCAGACCACTCGTAATCCGTCGGAAACATACCGGAAAACTCCAGCAGCTGGATAAAGTCATCATTATTAAAATTACACTTGCCTGCCGGCCAGTCTACGAACTCATCCATACCAAGGGAGACGGCATAATTTATAAATGCTGATTTTGTATACCCCAGACCCATCGGTACATCAGCCTGCGGGTTTGCCCTTATCACATTTTGAAACTCACTCATGTTCCATCCTATACCCGGACCTAAAACATTGGGATGACCAACCAGAGTCGATATGTTGAAGGTCGGGAAAATTTGGTAAAGACCGCCGTTTATCTCTGCCGCGCCAAAAACGGATTCAAAGTAATCACTCCGGTCCATATCAGGATCAGCGTCTATGTAAGTATATAAGTCTTGAAGCAAACCTCTTGCCACATACTGCGCATACGGCAGATTTGAGATATCCAGAATGTCAGGGATCCTGCCGGAGATTATCTCGGTGGTCAGTTTTGTGAAACCGGCAGAATAATCCTCCTCTGTGTTGAACTCCGAGTAATCGATGACCTGTATGCGGTAAGTCTCGTTTGATTTATTAAAGTCCACTATTGAGTTGCGCAGGTTCCAGTCCAGCCAGACTGTGGCAAGTGTAAGGATGGTTTTTTGCGGGAGGGTTTCATACAGTGTTTTCGTAAGGATTATTAACTCAAAGTTTGCTTTTTCCGCGGATCTGTTCCACCTGTAGGAGGTACACAGGATACGCCCGTCCGCCAGCATTGTTATGTTGTTTAAACCGTCGGGGTTTATATCGCTGTCGAGCCAGCTGAGAAGCTTAACGCCTTCGCCTGTGCCTGTCTCAAGTCCAAACAGGCTCATGTTGTTGGTGTAAACAATGCTGTAGTCTCCGCTTCCGGGGAAAGAGTTGTACGCATCCATAGGCAGCTTCATCTCTTCGCCCCAGGCCCTGGTCGCAAAGTCGATTTTCCTCAGTACACGTCCGCCATCGGTATATCCTGAAAATGCGACAGTACCGTCCGGAAGAGAGATAAGCCTGTCGACCCAGTTACTTATTTCCAGCTTGAATTGCAGTCTGCCGTTATTGTCCAGGACATAGATCGTTTGCTCGGCACCTATATAAATATTCCCGTCCTTATCGATATTAAACGTGCTTACATAAAAATAATCGGTACCAGCCGCAAGGCTGCTGATGTCCACCGACATTATTTCCGCGCCGGTTTCGTCCAGCTTACGTACTGTCATGACATTTCCCATGTCATAATAGTACTGCCACTGTTCACCTGATTCCATGTCAACGTCAACGCCTTCCGGTATATCAAAACCGTAGTAGTTTCCGCTTTCAGACACCCAGAGATTTCCCTCACCGTCTGCCAGCATGGAGTTCAGGTATGCGTTTCCGATCGCTCCCTCAGGAGGACTTCCTGACGAGTAATTTGAAAGCTCTTTTAAATTCGTACCGTCTATTTCGATTGAATAGAGCTTGATACCATATTCATAGGTCGTCTCATCAAGTAATAACCATGACGATAAAAACAACTTATCATTAGCATAAACAAGAGAAGATATATCTGTTATACTGTCCGGCAATGTAATATACGTGGGAACGTAAACAAACTCCGGGATTTCCGCCATGCTTCTTGTGTACTCGTCTTCTTTCCTACAGCCGGCGATTACAGTAACCAGCATAACCGCCGCCATAATCACAGCCAGTGACCTCAGTGTAGTTTTTTTCACAATTTTCCTCCTAGTTTTGTCATTTGCATGCTATGGATCATGTTGTATTATAATCTTTGAAAATGACAAACTCCCTACAAAATTCTTAATTTTCTCTTACGATGTGATCTGAACACGTATTTATTTGTGTCCTATATCATCAACTAATATATGACGTTTAAAGCATATATAATGTTCCATTTTCCGGGAAAATCAATCCCATGTTTTCCATACATCCGGACAGTACCCGACTGTTGCTTTTTTTCCGTTTCTGACTATCGGGGTTTTTATATACTCCGGGTTTTCGAGAAGCTTTTCTTCCCTGTCCGAATCGTATGCTAAATACTTAAGGATCTCAGCGCCGCTTGCCGTATCATCGATAATGCTTTCCAGCCCTACGGCGTTTCTTACACCGGTAAATTCTCCGCGGCTTAAACCTTTGTCCAGAATATCGATACGCTGGAACTTGATCCTCCGCTCTTTAAAGTACCGCTCGGCTTTTTTTGTGTCGAAGCATTTGGATTTTCCGAAAATCTGAACATTCATATCAAATCTCTGTTACTACCGGCAGGATCATCGGGTTTCGTTTGGTTGTTTTAAAGAGATGCGATGAAAGATCTGCTTTTACAGACCTCTTTAATGAGGTCCAGTCCGTCACTTTTGCGTTGACAAAGCTGTCCAGCGTACTCAAAACAACATCCTTAAGCTCCTGTATAAGCTCTTCGGACTCCCGAACATATACAAACCCGCGTGTGATAATATCCGGACCTGATACAAGACTGCCGTCTTCGCTTGACAGATTTACGATCACAACGATCATTCCATCCTGTGCAAGATGCTTTCTGTCGCGCAGAACGATCGACGCAACGTCATTTCCGCCTGTGCCGTCAACCAGCACCTTACCTGACGGGACGGTGCCGTGTTTTCTTATACTTTTTCCGGAAACTTCGATCACCTGCCCGATGTCGGCGATTATTATGTTTCCTGTCTTTATATCCATCTGCTCCGCCAGTTTCGCATGGATGCATAAATGCCTGTGTTCTCCGTGTACAGGGATAAAATACTTTGGTTTTGTAAGCGCGATCAACATTTTCAGCTCTTCCTGATATGCGTGCCCGGATACATGCAGGTCTGAAACCTTGTCATATATGACCTCCGCACCGCGGCGGAACAGCTCGTCAATGACACGGCTGACTGTTTTTTCGTTGCCGGGAACAGCGGATGCCGAAATTATGACCCTGTCTCCTGATTCTATTTCTATCTGCTTATGTCCCGAGAACGCCATCCTGTACAGCGCGCTCATCGGTTCTCCCTGACTGCCGGTCGTTATTATAACTACCTTTTCGGGAGGAAGGTTTTTTATCTGATTCAGTTCCATCATAAGCCCGTCCGGAATTGTTACACATCCAAGTTCTGTTGAAACCCGAAGTGCGTTTTCCATACTTCTTCCGGTTGCGGCGACACGTCTTCCGTACTTTGCGGCGCAGTCTATGACCTGTTGCACACGATGGACGTTTGAAGCAAAAGTAGTTACAATTATCCGTTTTGAACAGCCGTGGAAAAGCTCGTCAAATCTTTCGCCTACTTTTCGCTCGGATGTTGAATATCCCGGTTTTTCAACGTTTGTGGAATCGGATAACAACGCAAGTACACCCCGGTTACCGTACTCTCCCAGCCTGGCGATATTTATCATGTCTCCGGAAACAGGTGTTGTGTCCACCTTAAAATCACCTGTGTGTATGATCGTCCCGACAGGGGTTTTTATCGCGAGCGAGACTGTGTCATGGATACTGTGGTTGACGTGTATGAATTCCACTTTAAAGCATCCGAGTTTTAATGTATCACCCGGTTTGTTAACCTCGATTTTTGTCTTATCCAGCAATCCGTGCTCGGCAAGCTTGATCTGTGTCAGTCCCGCTGTCAGCGGTGTCGCGTATATAGGGACATTGATCTCACGCATGACATACGGCAACGCCCCGATATGGTCTTCATGACCATGTGTCAAAACAACTCCGCGGATTTTTGAGCTGTTCTGAACAAGATAGGTCACATCGGGTATCACGATATCTATACCGTACATGTCGTCATCGGGGAATCCCAGACCGCAGTCTACTATTATGATATCCGCTCCGTACTCGTATACAGTGAGGTTCTTGCCGATTTCGTTGAGACCGCCAAGTGCTATGATTTTTAGTTTTTTTACCATTGTTGCTCCTTAAGAAGTCTTCGTTTATTACATTTCCATACGGCCTTCGAGAGCGCGCATAAGCGTTGCATCGTCGGCAAATTCCAGGCTCCCGCCGACAGGGATCCCGTAAGCGAGCCGTGTTACTTTAATTCCGAACGGGTGGAGAAATCGAGAGATGTATCTGGCAGTTGTATCTCCTTCGGTATCGGGGTTTGTTGCCATTATCACCTCTTCGACACTTCCGTCGGAAACACGGGTTATCAGTTCTTTTATTTTTATGTCATCCGGTCCGATGTTGTTCATGGGAGAGATAACTCCGTGCAGAACATGGTATCTTCCTTTAAACTCGTGCGATCTTTCGATTGCCAGTACTCCTTTCGGGTCGGAAACAACACACACGGTTCGTGTATCACGGCCCGGGTTTCGGCAAACGTTGCAGAGATCACCGTCGGTGAGGTTTAAACATATTTCACAGA
>Ga0123356_10001217_pt1 | contig 28613 bp, 24 predicted proteins | sample TergutEmb28metaG_2_FD_92546 | JGI IMG/M metagenome (GOLD analysis project Ga0123356, IMG submission 92546) | Embiratermes neotenicus P3 segment gut microbial communities from Petit-Saut dam, French Guiana - Emb289 P3 | ecosystem: Host-associated > Arthropoda: Insects > Digestive system > Gut ...
CCCACAATGTGTTGCGTGATGTGCCAACTTTCAGACATCCCCTTGAACCATGGAAAAGCGCCGCTTGGCTGCTGCATCTCCAACAATTTTTTTATTGCCGTACTGTTTTCCATCGCCATGCGGTTTAAATCGAACAGGATACCGATTCTGCGTTTTCTTTCGCTTTCATTTTTTGCATTTAACAGCCATGGCGTTTCTTCTATCAACAAGGCTTTTAGCTCCTGATTCTTCTCTAAATTAGAGCGTAATGCCTTGCTGTTGGGGATGTTTTTCCACAACTCAAAAATGCGCTGTATTTTCGGATCGCTGTTGGCAATGTGCGAAGAGAGTGCATTGGCATAGAAGCGCGAGAAAACCTGCTCGGCGCAATCGTGAGGATACTCCATTAAATAGGGGAGCGCCTGCACGGCATACCACGCCGGATTAGCCGTAAATTCGAGGGTAAAACTTTCGTTTCGTAAAGTATTTGAATTTCCGCTGTTTGCTAAATTTTTAAATGTAAAATTGGTAGTTCCGGCTTTTCTAACCGGCAACGGCAGAGATTCGGTAACCAACATTTTATTGGAAAGTATGGGTAATATCCGCTCTTCGCCATCGGAATGGTTTTTCCCTTCGGCAATGATTCTTACGCCCACGGCAGACAAGCCTTCGGGAATGGTTATTTGCCACTCAACAACGGTATTACCGTCTTTTGCCACAGTGAATAAAATCTCCCCCGCTGGCGGGGGATTAAGGGGGTGGGGTTTAAGGTTTAAAAATTTAAGATTTAAAGATTTAAGATCTTCGACATCGTAAAATTCGATGGTGGCTTTTCCTTCAATGTTGGTTTCTGAGACATTGTTGATTTTTGCGGAGATGGTTATTTTGTCGTTTTCTCTAAAGAATCTCGGCAGGTTCGGCATCACCATCAGTTCTTTCTGTGTAACGATCTCTTGGGTTATTGTACCTATTTTAAGGTCTTTGGTATGTGCCAACCCCATGAAATTCCAGCGGGTTAAACTTTCCGGCATGGTGAAATTTAGAAATACCTCACCGGCTTCGTTGGTGGTTAATGCAGGATAGAAAAAGGCGGTTTCAGCGAAGTTTTGGCGAATTTGAACCGGAGGCGCTTGGGTAGGCTCTTCCTCTTCTTCCATCTCGCCTTTATTGCTCGTTGAATACGAACTGCCGGGAACGGAAAGATCACCGGTAAGCTTACCAGACGAAGTTGTATTATCCTGACTAAATACAGGTGCTGCATATTGAACTTCTATTCCCTGATACTCTCCTTCCTGTATGGATTGATAAGATTCTCTACCTTTTCTGTACATTCCAAAACTTGAATACGTGTTAAACAAAATCAAATAAGGATTAACAACTTTCATTTGGAGCGGTGTGTTGTAGAAATATTTTGATGCGTTCATTGATGAAGCGTAATTAAAACTAAGTGTATTCCAATTCAATCCAAAGCTATATTTCGGATAGGGATTTAAAAACCAACTGTTTTTTGCAAAAATATCTAAAGAAGCATCATACATGGAAGCCATAAATTCGGCAGATGCTGCTTGCGATAAGTGATCGGAGATTTTGAGTTTCCAGCATTCGCTTGAGCCGGGTAATGTTTTATCTCTAAATGATATAAACTTGATGTCTAATTTCTTGTTTTCCCAATCTACTTTTATGGTTTGGGAGTATTGATATGTTCTGCCGGCTTTTACAAAAATCAGGTTAACCGTTATATTTCCTCGATGTGATTCGATTATGGGGATCTCTATTTTTTTAATTTCCGAACTCAATTTTAGAGTTTCCGATTTTGCAAGTTTCCCTTGCACACCCAAATCATAAAACAAATGCACATCTTTATAAGAAGAACCTACATATAATGTTACCGTTTCACCGGGTTGCGCCGATGTTTTGTCCATATAAAAGAAGTCGGTAAAGTTAGCCGGCATTTTCTTATCTTTTTCAGAGAATAAAACAAACTCCTGCACATATTCAACAGGATTCCCCCATTTATCTACTGAGGTTAATACCATACGGTAAACGCCTGAACTCCACGTATCAACGCCATCGAATTTAAGTTTTTTTGTTTGTGCTGTGTTTAGTTTTTTCTGAAGAACTGTTTTTTCAATTTCATAAGTAGAAAAATCGGTTTCATCGTCATATTCGTACCCCGGATATTGTTTGTACCACTCCTCTTTCGAATACAGAGGCATGTCTATATTTTCCCACAGTTTTTTGGCTACTAAGGGTTTATTATCTTTCAATTTATATACCAAAATTTCAACATTTGCAGGAACAAAAGCGCCGGAACAATTCTGAGTACTTATCGAAATGCTGTCTATTTGTTCTCTAATAATATGTGATGCTATGTTGCTTGATAATTCCAGCGCACGGTTTGACACAAAAACAGCGGTTGAGGTGGTTTGGGTCTCGCCATTGATGTCTGTTACAGAAACATTAATGGTGTAATTATAAGCAACATATTTGTTCAATAACTCTATTTCATCCACCTCTGCTTTAAAAATAATGTTGAATTTTCCTTCATGATCTAATACCAAATCCCCAAAAGCAATCTCCTTAGAAGCGCCCCTTCCAAAATACGGCATTCCACTTTCTGCCTTCTGCCTTCTGCCTTCTGCATACCAGGGTCTCCAAAGCGAATTTCTCACCACTGTATAAGAAACTTTTGCATCAGTAAGCGCAGTGCCTGCGTATGTTGTGGCAGTTCCTTCCGCAGAAACATGGTCGTTTATTTTGTATTCTCCCTCAACCGGCAGCATTTTCACTTCAAACATCGGGCGTTTATACTCTTCAACATTTATGCTGATGCTGCCATTCGTAGTATAAATGGTAAAATTCCCTGTTAATACGCCTACAGGAATGGTAAACGAGCCTGATATTGTTCCATATTCATTTGAAACTAAATTAAGCGTTTCAATATCTTGCCAGTTAACATCTTTTAAAGAAACTTTAGTAGCAAATTTTGGCGCTAAAATAACCTCCTCGCCCTGTTTTTCAAAACATATCCCCTTAAAATGTACAATCTGCCCCGGACGGTAAATGGCTCTGTCGGTGAAAAATTTTATCTCAGTTCTCTTTTGTGCTGCTTTATCCGTATAAGAATAAAAGTTTGAATTATGCGATAGAAAATCATTTTTATAACTAACATCCACACGATGATTACCTCCCCAACGATTATTATTGTCTAAATAAATTTTTACATACCCGTTTTTATCAGTATAAACCGTATTTTCTTTCTTATAAATAGATTCATTTTGTTTAGAATTATACGTTCGTGAATAAAGCTCAACTTTTGCATTTGCAATCGGTTGCCCTGTTTTTCGGTTAAGAATATACAATTCGGAAAGATTACTGTTGTATCCTTTCGTGATCATGCACAAATCGGAAGAAAAAAGAGTGGAATGTGCAATCAAGTTGTTATCCAATTGTAATTCTTTTTTGACATGTAAAAGAATTACATAAAATCCATAAGGCAAAGCATCGGTTAAATATTCAGTATAATGAGTGTTGTAATCGGTTGTTTCAGGTAATGTTACGAGTTTCATATTCACCACCTTTTCTGAGATGGATAGTAATTCCTGAAAATCATCCTTTAAATTATTGTATCTACTCATATTCAGCTTTAGAAAATTTTCATAATCACATTTAAGAATAGTCATGTAAACCATATTTGTATTATAATAACTTATTCTTAATGGAAATTTTTCATTGGCATTTACCACATCTTCTGATTGAAATGAAAAGTTAATTTTTTCAATATCATCTTTTAAATTCATACAGGCAGGAAAATATTTTGCATCAGGAAAACGGGCAATAGCATCATCAAGAAGTTCAATTGCTTTTACTTTACATGTTTTATATTGAAATGTGGCTGAATCTTGAAAATTGTAAGTATTTCCCAATTTATTGTAATAATCTGCCAATTCATAATTTATTTGCGCCAATTCGGGTATGTTGCTGTATTTTTTTTGTAAGCCAATAAGGGCTGTTTCCCAAATTTTATCTCTATCTGCTGTGGTGAGGTTGTTTTTTACGAAATCCAATCTCATTAAATCTGTGTTAATAAGCGCTTCGGTATGTTTCGATTCTTTCGACCTAAATCTTAACCAACTCTGATAAATTTTTAGTGCGGTGTTTTTGTATGAAAGGGTATCGCCCGAAATCGAAAAATTTACAAATGTTTCTACCTCTGAAAGGTAGGCGTTGTTGTTAAATTTATCATCGGCAGTTCTATTGTCAAAATAATAGAAACGTGTTTCTGTAGCAAGTTGGTTTATAATATGGTATGCCACAAAATCGTATAACGTTGGAAAACATGTTTTTGATTCTTTTACTTCGTCAATAAATTCTGAATAATCTAAAATATCTTCATTTTTAAGGATATCGTCTAATGCTAACAAATAGTTTTTAATAATTTTATCCTGAAACTTTGTTTTATCCCAGGTAGCCAAATCGTTATTTTCAAATTCGGAAGTTACCGACCGCTCATTAATCAGATAAGAGTTTCTGTTATAATACTCTTCGTACATTGTGGCTAAGAACAGGTGCATGAAAGGTTTCACAATTCCGCGATAATTCGCCATTTCGGATTCTAATTGCGTAATCGAATTTTTCCCACCCTCTTCCACCAAGGTTTTTGTGTAGCTCATTTTATGCACAATAGATTTAATGATCTGTTTTTCGTTGTTTTCTGCAATGGCAAGATTGTAAATCTCTTCCACTACTTTTAGTGCCGACTGCGGTAAGCCGTCATTATTAAGCGCTTCCACCTGTTTCCAAAGTTTTTCATAGTTTTCGGGCGGGGTAAGGGTGTTGTTTGCAAAAATGTTCATGGTTAAAAAAAGCGCGAGGCTAGCAAGGGTAAATTTAATGCGGGAAATCATACTAATTATTTTTTATTTTTTTATTAACGTAAATCATGAACAAATAATATTTTGTTTTCGCTCCGGCTCAAAATAAAAAGGAAATTCCCATTTTCAAAAAATATCACACACACAGAATAATTTTTTATATTGAGCGAATCTATTTGAATTTTAGTAGAATATTTTATCTTTGCCGCGCAAAAATATCCAATTACGGACAAAACAATTAATTCATAATAGTATGACTATCACAGTAAATCCCATAGACTACGCGCAGCAAACGGCGCTTCTTGCATATATGAAAAGAAAGAAAATTAACTTTGAATTTCAAACTGCAAAATACTCCGATATGCAAAAAGAAGAGATGGACGCAAAGATAAATCGCGGCATTGAAGAATATAAACAGGGAAAAACAAGAAAATTAGCCGTTAGTGAAATCAATTCATTTTTAGGTTTATGAATCAGTATGAATTAGAATATTCTTCTGATTTTAAAGATTTAATAGATAGCTGTTTTTCTTACAATATTATTTAGTTTCTCCATAAACTTACTGTTACGTTTTGTGGTAATAACATTATAGCGCGATTGCATAGTCAGCAACGGCTCTGCAGGCAAATCTAATGTAGCCTCAATCAGTAGCGCAAATTCTGTATTAACGGGGCGTTTTGCATTTAACACTTCGTTTAACAATGTGTATGCAACGCCCATATCTTCTGCAAGTTTTTTTTGCGATATGCCGCGATATTCTATTTCTTCCTTCAATACTTCTCCCGGATGCGTAGGGATAAACGGTTCAATATTATTTGCAATCATAAGTATTCTATTTATAATGGTTCGACAATTCAGTGATATTACACACAGTGGCAATTGTTTGATTTTCTACAATAGTTTCCTCAAACTCTATACGATATTGGTCGCTTACCCTAACAGATGATAGCCCCACTTTATTCCCTTGAAGTTTCTCATAATTTAACGAATGGTACTTCATCAGCGCAAGTACATCAGGTTGGCTTATCATTAGATCAACAACACGAATATATTTACGGATAATCTCAGGTTGAAATCTATGCTTTTTGTCGGTTGATTTACCTGTTTTATACATTTCCTGTAAATAATTCTGTTTAAAATAAACAACCATATCCTTTTGTTTGAGGCTGCAAAGATAATATTATTTCAATACCATTCACAAAAAAGTGAATGGTATTTTAAATTATAAGAACGCATTGTATCCGGGCGCACCTCGCGTGATTTTTCTTCCAAAAACTTTTTAACTACCTCCTTTAGAGTTACGTATCCGGAAGGATTTTCCTCAGAAAAAATAGGATTAATTCCATTTGCAAGTTTTGAGTTGATATCATAGATAATTTTCTGGCAATGGCATTCTGCGTTCTTTACATTGTACAGTAGTCTGATTTACAGCTTTTGTGGAGCGTACGGGAGTCGAACCCGTGACCTTTAGACTGCCAGTCTAACGCTCTAGCCAACTGAGCTAACGCCCCATCCTGAAACGGTTGGCGAAAATAGAAAAATTATTCAACTGACACTATCTCCATATCAAAAATTAATGGAGTATAGGGTGGAATTAAGTAATCTGCGCCCCTGCTTCCATAAGCTAATTTTGAGGGAATGAGCACAGTAGCCTTGTCTCCGCCTCGCATAAGCAATAAAGTTTTTTCCCAACCGGGGATCACTTGCCCACTCCCCACAGCTAACTCAATAGGAGTTCCACGTTCAATTGAACTGTCAAAGATAGAGCCATCCAACAATTTCCCGGTGTAATGCACCGCAACCACCGAACCTGTTTTTATTGCTTTGCCCGTTCCTGAAACTTGTTTCATAAAATAGAGCCCATCGTCGGTAGGTTTTACTTTGATGTTGTTTTTTGTAAGATAATCGCTAATCAGGCTATCTTCCGAAACTCTAAATTTCTCAACCATAGCTTCATATTCCTGTGCCCGTTCAGCCTGTATAGCCTCAAATTCTTCTTTGGGCAAAATATGGTTCAACTTAAAATCGAAATAGAGATCTTGATTGTCAAACGGATACTCTTGTCCTCTAAAATATTCAAAGAAATCTTTGCCGTTCATGATGAAGGTAGCGCTATCGCCAAGATGCATTTTTTGAATGGCAGCAAAAACATCTCCGGGGTACAACGATTCCATAATCATTTCCGAGAGAGGGGCATTCGCGAATAAAACAGAATCTTTTGTACGCATTCCCCAGGTCATATCCACAATATCACCTAATTGCGGTTGCACTTCTCCCTTGTTTAAAACATAGAACTTGTAATAGAAGCCTTGTTTGTCTTTTGTAAATCCGGGGTACTTTGAGCAGCCTGTTCCCACTGCTGCTAATGCCAAAATGGCAATCATTAATTTTGTTACGTTTTTCATTATTATTAATTTAAGGTTAAAAGTTAAAATTCATCATCTCATTACTTCATCATTAATTCTCTGATTTTCTCCCTGATCTCCTCTATCGCCAAAAAATTTCTTGGAGAAACAATATCAATCCAGCCGGATTCAATAGGGTAAACCCGATTTTCTTTTACGGCATCCAGCAAGTTATAAGGATAGGTTTTTACAAAATAGGGCAACTCTTCGGTGCGTATGAAAATAAGGTCGGGGTTTTGCATAAACAGATATTCACGGCTGATATTCCAGGTTGATAAAGTATCTCCAATATTTCTTCCGCCTGCGTATTGAATAATTTGGTTAATGTGAGAGTTTGCGGGCGCGGTAAAGTCTCCGGCACTTCCAAAACTTACTACGTAATACACTGAAGGTTTGACGACAATTGTATGGTTACCACCGTCATCTTGATAAGATCTCAGCAAATTATCATAACAAGCAATCAACGAATCAGCACACCGGCGGTTGCTTACTATTTGCCCAAGTGTATTCAGGAGATCTAAGATCCTTTCTAATTTTTCTTCCTGTTTGAGGGCAATTACCACTATTCCCGATTTTTCTAACTTTTCCACCTCTTTTTTGGGGATAATTGATCCAATAAGCACAACATCGGGTTGCAGGGAGATTATTTTTTCGATGTTTATATTTTGTAAACCACCAATTTTATCCATATATTGGGTTTCTTCGGGGAAGGTGCAATAATTGGAAATGCCAATCAGCTTATTTTCGGCGTGAAGCAGAAATAACATCTCCGTAATTCCGGGTGAAAGCGAAATAATTTTTTCCGGCGCTTTCTCCAAGATTATTTCCCGATTATAAGAATCGGTAAGGCACAAAAAAGTACCTGCCCGTTCCTTAGGGGACAGGCAGGCACCACACAGAGAAATAAAATAAAAATATACTAATGCCTTTAACAGGCGGTTAGTCTCAATCATTTTCGCCGCAAAAATATATATTATTATATAGGTTCAGTTTCTCAAGAACATTATTTTTTATGTGAATATAATCATCAATGCCTGCTTCATTCAAAGTATCAATGATTTCCGTTGGGTTTCCGGCAATTAAAACAGGTATTTTTTTTGTAATTTTCTTGATTTTTTGAACGATTTCAACCCCCAAAGTTGCGTATTCCTCGTCGGAACTGCACAAAACGATGAGGTCAGGGGCAGCCTCAAGGGCATTTTTTACGCCTTCGTCCGCAGAAGCGAAGCCGGCATTGTCTAAAATTTCATAACCGGCGCATCCAAAAAAGTTGGTAATAAAACCGGCGCGTGCCTGACGCATTGCCAAATTACCCACTTTAAGCAAAAAGAGCCTCGGGCGATGATGTTTCTTTGCCCACTCTTCTGTTTGTAAACGTAACGCTTCAAATGCAGCCGCTCCGCGATACGATTTTAAACCTTCCGAATCGCAGGTTTTCGTATCTTCAATTTTATCCAGCATACACTCATTGATATTTGGATACTGGTTAGTTCCCAGCAAAATATACTTGCGTGTGGCAATATCCATATCTCGTTTTTGAGCGCTTTGTTCAATAGCGGCTTTCACTTTTCCGGCTTCCATAGAAGCCACAAATCCACCTTCGATTTCCGTAGCCTGAAACAGTTTCCATGAGTGTTCAATAATGGAATGGGTAAGATTTTCAATATAATAAGATCCTGCGGAAGGGTCAACAATTTTATCGAAATAAGATTCTTCTTTCAGGATAATTTGCGTATTTCTACTGATGCGGCTCGAAAACTCATCTTCCTGTTTATAGGCTATATCAAAAGGTTTCAGCGCAATTGAATCCGCACCGCCCAGCGCTGCCGACATTGCCTCTGTGGTAGAGCGCAACATATTCACATACGGATCATACAGCGTTTTATTCCACGAGGAGGCTACCGTATTGAGCACTAATTGATAAGCACAGTTGCACGCCGGTTGGTACTGTTCTATTAAGGTTGCCCACAACAAACGCGCCGCTCTCAATTTGGCGATCTCCATAAAATAGTTAGAGCCTACAGAAAGTGTAAACTGCATCTTGGAAGCTATTTTTTCTGAAGCAATCCCTTTTTCGGTTGCAAAAGCTAAATATTCATTGGCTACAGAAAGCGCGTATCCTAATTCCTGAACAATTGTAGCGCCGGCGTTGTGTATTGCCAATCCATTAACGTTAATGATTTTAAACTTCGGAAGCTCTGAAGTTAGGGCAAGCAGTTCTATAACTTCCTGTAAGTCTGTTTCTTTATTCCTAAAGATTTTTCCTTTTTTCAACGCATAAATAATGGTGTCAAAATCAATTGATCCGGAAATTTTTGTTTTATCCTGTTTGCTTTCATCAATAAATTGAACAAACCATTTCATCAATTCAATGTATGATGAAGCGCAACGAAATTGCACACCATTTTTCTCTAAATCAATATTTTGCAATAATGATTTTATATCTTGATAAGAGACAACCTTTTTTGTGCAGAACGAAACGGTATCTGCGCCTTTACTCAACGCATTTACGGCAATAACATTCGCTTTTTCCGGATCTTTTTCGGTAATTTCCTGCACAATGTTCCAGTGGTTGTTTTTCGTTTTGAATCCTCTTGTATAAGGAAACCTGCTGGGCAGTGTTTCTAAATAGTCTAACGCATTGAGGTCTTCGGCGCGATAATAGGGTTTCACCTGAAACCCTTCGTCAGTACGCCATACCAATTTTTTTTGATAGTCAGCACCTTTTAAATCTTTGAGAATTACCTCTTCCCATTGCTCGGTTGCCACCGGAAGAAACTCTTGAAACAGCTTATTTTCGATACTCATTAGGTATAAATTAAAGTAGGGTGCAAATATGCACGAAATTTTTCAATTATTTCATTGACTTAAGCGCCTTCGCCAATTGATCGGGGCAGGAGGTTGGTTTTTCTCTGCAAAGAATCCCATCCAATTTGGCAATAGCATCATCCATCTGCATACCTTCCACCAACCTTGATACCGCCTGTGTGTTGCCGGGGCAGCCTTTGGTAAATACCACACTGCGAATGGTGTCGTTCACAACAGAAATATCAATTTGTTGACTGCAAACACCTTCCGGTATATATGTTATATCTTTCGTGATCATCTCTTTTTGGGTTAATTCGTTGTTTGAAATCTTATTGACACAACTTAATACGCATAATATCAATAATATTGCAGCTATTGCACCATATTTTTTCATAAGGATTAAAATTTTCTTGGTGGACGATTTCTGTTATTATCATTGTGGGGTCTGTGAGCACCGCTATTGGGTCGTCGTTCTCCTCTGGGTGGTCTTTGCGGCTCTACCCAGCCTTCCGGTTTGGGCAATAAAGCTTTACACGAAAGTTTGAATTTACCTTTGTCATCAATAGCAATGAGTTTTACTTTAACTTCGTCGCCTTCTTTCAATACATCAGCAATATTTTCAATGCGTTTGTAAGCTATTTCGGAAACATGAAGCAATCCTTCGGTGTTGGGCAAAAACTCAATGAAGGCGCCAAATGTTTGAATCCCTTTTACAACGCCGTCATACACTTCGCCCACTTCGGGAGCGGTGCTCAGGGCTTTAATTCTTGCTATAGCGCGTTGAATGTCATCCAAATTGGCAGCTGCCACATCCACGATTCCTACGCCGTCTTTTTCTTCAATATTGATAACGGTATTGGTTTCGCGTTGCAGTTCCTGAATCACTTTGCCTCCGGTTCCGATTACGGCGCCGATAAACTCTTTCGCAATGATTACTTGTATAATACGCGGAACAAACGGCTTGTAGTCTTCACGTGGCGCCGGCATTGCCTCAACAATTTTATCTAAAATATACAAACGACCTTTACGCGCCTGCTCTAACGCTTCCGCCATAATTTCGGAAGATAATCCGTTGATTTTTATATCCATTTGGCAGGCGGTAATTCCGTCCTTCGTGCCGCACACTTTAAAGTCCATATCGCCCAAATGATCTTCATCGCCCAAAATGTCTGATAGAATGGCGTATTTTCCGGTTTTCTCATCTGTAATCAAACCCATGGCAATTCCGGAAACAGGTTTTTTAATTTTAACACCGCAATCCATCAATGCCAATGTTCCGGCACAAACGGTTGCCATAGAGGAGCTTCCGTTCGATTCTAAAATGTCGGAAACAATACGTACGGAATATGGGAAATCGGTGCTGTCGAACGGAATCATTGGTTTTAGTGCGCGGTTAGCCAAATTTCCGTGTCCAATTTCGCGGCGTCCGGCGCTGCCCACTCTTTTTACTTCTCCCACCGAAAACGGAGGAAAGTTGTAATGCAGAATGAAACGGTTTGAGCCTTCAATCACTGCGCCATCAATCATTTGTTCGTCCATTTTTGTTCCTAACGTACAAGTAGTCAACGATTGTGTTTCTCCTCTTGTAAAAATGGCGGAACCATGCACTGAGGGCAAATAATTGGTTTCAATCCATATCGGACGAATTTGATCCAAATCGCGACCATCTAAACGTGTTCTATCATGCAAAATCATATTACGCATGGCATCATACTCTACATCATGGTAATAGCGCTTCACTAACGGGGCTTTTTCATCGCGTTCCTCTTCGGGAATGGTTTCCAGAAATTCATTCAGGATGGCTTCAAAAGCATCTGCTCTTTCATGTTTTGTGGTCTGCGATTTAGCAACAGCATACACTTTATCGTAAGTTGCCCTGTGCACCAATTCGCGCAATTCTTCATCATTTTTTTCGTGGCAGTATGTGCGTTTAGGGTTTGCTTTCTCTACCATCGCCGCCAAATCTAATTGTGCCTGGCATTGAATTTTAATAGCTTCGTGTGCAAAGTTGAGTGCAGCTACCATGTCGGCTTCCGAAATCTCTTTCATTTCGCCTTCCACCATCATAATGTTTTCCATTGAGGCTGCCACAATCATATCAATATCAGAAAGTTCTGTTTCTTGCACGGTAGGGTTTATCACAAATTGTCCGTCCACTCTGCCTACACGCACTTCAGAAATTGGTCCTAAAAACGGGATATCGGAAACAGCTAAGGCAGAGGAGGCAGCCAAACATGCCAACGCATCGGGGAGGTTGTTTTTGTCGCCGGAAATCAGCGTAACCAACACCTGTGTTTCTGCGTGAAAATCATCGGGGAACAAAGGGCGGAGCGCTCTGTCCACCAATCGCGCAATCAAAATCTCATATTCGGAGGGTCTGCTTTCACGTTTAAAAAAACCGCCGGGGAAGCGCCCCAAAGCAGCATATTTTTCCTGATACTCCACTTGTAGCGGCATAAAGTCTGTATTTTCTACCGCTTCTTTTTTGCAACATACTGTAGCCAGCAACATTGTGTCGCCCATTCTTACTACGGCTGAGCCGTCGGCTTGTTTTGCCAATTTCCCTGTTTCAATGGTAACTTCTCGTCCGTCACCTAAGTCAAATTTTTTTGTAATTCCAATCATAATGGTTCTTGTTAATTCTGTTGAATATATTTCTTCATAGTGTTCTAAAATAGTGATTAATAATGCAAAAAAAGGCACTTTCTAAATGAAATGCCTTTTTCGAGGTGCTTATGTGATCTGTTATTTTCTTATTCCTAACTTCTTGATTATCGCCCTGTAGCGTTCAATATCTTGTTGTTTAAGATATTCTAACATTTTTCTACGTTTTCCTACCAGATTGATAAGCGATCTTTTTGTTGATAAATCTTTTTTATTTTTTTTCAAATGTTCGGTAAGATGTTTAATTCTGTGTGTAAACAGAGCCACTTGGCTCTCTGCTGAGCCGGTATCCGTTGCGCCGCTTCCGTAATCGGCAAAAATTTGTTGTTTAACTTCCGGTGTCAAATACATGATAGTCTTCTACTTATTTTAATTATTACTTTTTTTTATAATGGTCGGCAAAAATATAAAAATTTCAATATGATAAAGAATAAAAAAACTTGAAAAAAATTTAATCCGAAAAAGTTTTTTTCAGACTTTTTTTATTTTTGCAGCCTAATTAAATATGGCAATATCTGAGCAGTCATAACAAAAAAATGCACAGGAACGGGAAGCCGAAAACGTTAAGAGAAAGTAACCGAACTCTTTACTATTAGAGTAAAAAACAAGTTTATGAAGGCAATGGCCGGCGGGCTATTTAATAAAAAAACTGTGTCGGATGCTCCCCAGTTTGGTGTACTCGCCCAGTACTGTTCCGCAAAGAATGCAAGGCACATTGGAGACAGACTAAAGAATTGGAATTTCAAACCTCCGGTTTTGTTGATGATGGGCAGTTTGCAGAAGTAGGGAAACAAACATTAAAATTATTATTGCGGAAATAGAAATCTTTCTATTCAAACAAATGCCTCTTTGTGGAGTACTTCAGCCCAAATTTCCTGGTGCCCGATCACAAAAACAGACAGTTCAATAGTTTTCGCATGCAAAGCGAATCCAAGCAATGAGGAACGCATCGAGTTTCAATACAACGGCAACTATAAGACAGGAAGATGGAGTGATGATGATTAATAGTTTTTTCCTAATTCTGCTTTCACCTGATCTGTCAGATCATCACCCGGAGCATAAAACAACAGGGTAGAGATATCGAAAACATAATTATATTTATTTGCTTTGGCTATTTTTTTAATCGCTTCTATTAATTTGGCAGTAAAGGGTTCCAGCAACTCCGCTTGTTTATCCTGAATATCAAGAGTTGCAGATTGCTTAAACTCTTCTATACGTTTGGAAAGCCCCAGCAATTCATCCTGTTTTATTTTCAGAACCGCCTGTGAGGTATTGGCAGCATTTACCGTTTTTTCATAAGCATTTTGTTTCTCTTCAAATTCTTTATACATTTGTTCTCCAATAGATTGCAGATCGGCAGCATAATTGGCAATTATCATTTGTATAGAGTCAATACCTTGCATGTTGGTAATAATTCCGGTGTAATCTACATGCCCGAATTTAGACTGTGCATGACAATTGATAATTGAGAGTTGAGAATTGAGAATGATGAAAAGGAATAAGGTAAGCGGTATGCGGTATGCGGTGTTTTTGATTTTTGATATATTCATAATTAAATCTTTAAATCTTTAAATCTTTAAATTCTTAAACTATTTTATCCCCAACTTCTTCTTTACTAAAGGCGTAACATCATCCCCGTCATCAAAATAAAGTAAGATTCGCGTATCGAAAATGTAGCTGTACTTGTTTTCTTTGGCTACGTCGTTGATAGCATTTTGTACTTTTTCCTGAAAAGGAGCGATTAAACGCATCTGCTCATCTTCAATATCTTGTTCCACATTATATTGAAACTCCTGTATTCTATTCATGATGCCACTCACTTCATCTTCTCTTAGTTTACGAACGGCAGCCGACATGGTACCGGCTTCTTTGTTTAATTTTTCTTGTTTTGTTTGCCACTCGGCAACCATATTTTCATAGATTGTGGACAATTCTTTTTGAAACTCAACAAGTTTAATTTGAACCGAATCTATTCCGGGCATTGCCAACATGACTTCATTAGAGTTAACATGTCCATATTTTTGCGCAAAGGCAGTGGTTATGCAAAAAGTGCATAGAATTAATAAAATAAGTGTACTCTTTTTCATTCTTGATATTATGTATTAATGTTAATTTTTCACTGATATTCCAAGGCGTTGCATTACCAAATCATTCAAGTCGTATTTAGGATCGGCATAAACTATTGTCATAGATCCGGCTACATCGAAAACGAATGCATATCCTTTATCTTTTGCGATGGCTTCAATAGCGTTAAAAACTCTGTCTTGAATAGGTTTTACCAATTCTTCTCTTTTTTTAAAGAGGTCTCCGTCTTTACCGAACCGTTTCTTTTGCAATTCTTTAGCATCTTGTTCAGCTTTGATGATGGCTTCTTCTCTTTTTTGCTTAAGGTTTTCCGGTAGCGTTATGGCTTCTACCTGATATTTTTTATACATCGAATCAATAGAAGAAAACCTTTTCTCGATATCCTTTTGCCAGTTGGCAGCAATTCTATCTAACTCTTTTTGAGCTTCTTTATATTCAGGGATGTTGCCCAAAATATATTCGGAATCAATATATCCGTATTTTTGGGAGAAAGCCGTCAGAGAGAAACTGAAGGCTAAAACGATTAATAAGAGTATTCTTTTCATAAAAAACAATTTTTGATTTGTAACGTGTTTTTTTATTGATTATTATAATGGTAATTCTTTTACGTTAATCAATGGATGAGTTAATGGAGATATGGAAGTGGCTTTTGTGTGCTCCGGGTCTTCCTGGGATCGGATCAAATCCGTATCCCCAGTCAAAACCGAGTAAGCCGAACATGGGCAAGAAGATACGTACCCCAAATCCGGCGGACTTATGAAGTTTGAAAGGAGAATAGTTTCGTTTATCCACCCATGAGTTTCCGGCTTCAACAAAGCCTAAAAGGTAAATGGTTGCGCTTGGATTTAAAGTAATTGGGTAGCGCAGTTCGGCAGTGAACTTATTATATATGGCAGCGCCTGTATAAGATTCATCGTAGCCGCGCAGACCAATTATTTCTCTTCCATCGTAAGAGAAGTTGCCTAATCCGTCTCCGCCCAGGTAAAACCGTTCGAAAGGAGCGATGCCGATATCTTTGTTGTAGCATCCCATAAATCCTGATTTAAAGCGGACGTTAACCACCAAATTTTCCACTAAGCGTGTGAACCATGAGATGTTGAATTTCCATTTATGCATCTCTAACCAGCGATACCTTATTTGCAGCGGGGCATTAGCGTAGTCTATTTTTGAAAAAAGCGAATAGGGAGGTGTAAACTGTGCAGAAAAGAAGATTTCGGAACCGTTTCGCGGATAGATAGGCGCATCAACCGAGTTTCTCATGATTGTAAAAATATAGCTGATGTTATTAGAAAACCCGTCAGAAAATACGAAATATTGAGCATAGTTATGAACATTATAACGCTGATATAAAAGAGTATGCATTACGCGAAAGTAGATGTCTGGCCATTTTAGTTTTTGTTCGTAACCTATTGAAGCGCCAAAACTTCTGATAAAGCGGTGGTGCTCAGATTTTCTACTCGTACCATCTGTTGAAATTTGATAACTTACTCCTGCAGATAACGAGTTTGGTTTTTTTCCTCCCACCCAGGGCTCGGTAAACGATACGGAATAATATTGATACCATGTAGCATTGGTAGAGGCTCTGAGCGCTATTTTTTGCCCGTCTCCGGCAGGAATAGGCGTCCATGCTCCCTTTTTAAAGACTTTTTTAAATGAGAAGTTATTAAAAGAGATTCCGGCGCTCAACATTATTCCGCCCATAGCGCCGTAACCAACCGAAAGTTCCAATTGGTCGGAAGAAGCCTCTTCTACAATATATTCCAAATCCACAGTGCCTTCGGCCTCATTAGGTTTTGGGATTACATTAATAGATTCCTGGTTAAAATAGCCCAAGCCGAGCAACATTCGTTGCGAGGTGATCAGGTCTTCTCTATTAAACATTTGCCCGGGAACGGTCATTACTTCCCGCAAAATTACCCTATCGCTTGTTTTTGTATTCCCTGAAACCGATATTTTGTTGTATCTGGCTTGTTTCCCTTCTGAAATACGAATTTCCAGGTCAATAGAATCTCCTTCCACTCTTATCTCAATAGGCTTGGCATTGAAAAACAAATACCCGTCATTCATGTAAAGAGAAGCGATATCGTAGCTGTTTTTATCCATAAACAATCTTTCTTCCAGATGTGATTGATTATAAACATCTCCTTTTTCAATATTAAGAATCTCTTTTAAGGTTTTGGTAGGGTATTTTGTATTACCCACAAAATCAATATTTCTGAAATAGTATTTGTTTCCTTCGCGCACATCAATATATACGTAAGCGAAGCCGCTTTCAAAAATTACGGTATCAAATTCAATGGTGGCATCTCTGAAACCAAAGTCGTTTAATCGGTTTATTAAATTTACTTTATCATTTTCAAAATCATCCTTATTATATTTTGAAGATTTAGCAAGTCTGATTTTTATTCTGTCGGAAAAATAATCGTCCAAATGTTCAAGTAAATCTTTTGATTTATAGTAATCCAGGTTTTTGATCATAAACATGAACATGGTATCGGCTTTCGAGAGCGGTTCAAAGCGCGATCTTTCCTTAGTTCCTTTCATAACTTTGGTAAGTTTTCCCTGCGGCACGCTGACTCCTGTAATGAAGATGCGGTCAATTTTTACTTTTTTTCCTAAATCAATATGAAAAACAATGACAACGCCTTTAACAATTTTATCATCAGGTTTTACTTCAGGAGTAACCTCACAATTATAGAATCCTTTTTCTATGTAATATTTTTTTATGATGTTGATACATGTTTGTATCATATTATCATTAACAATATTTCCTTGCGCCAGCTTAATTTTGTCGCGCAGGTCGGTTTCCTGTCCTTTTCTAATTCCTCTGAAGCCGAAGGCAACCAATCTGTTACGCTCGGTAAGATGCACATTAATAAACGCAATATTATCCACTACGCGGGTTAATGTAATATCAATATCTTCATATAGACCAGATTTCCAAACGTTTTTAATTGATTTTGATATTTGTTCTCCGGGAATCTCAATCACATCTCCAACTTTAAAAAGCAGTAGCCTTGTGTCGAAATTCACGACACCGGTATAGGTAATTCCGTCAATTTCATACTTTTTCGGAGCGGAGAAATCTATCTCCGTTGTCTGATTTTCTTCTTCGGAAGTCAATTGTACTTGTCCATAACAAAATAGACTCCACATACTTAGCAGGAAAAAAATTGAAGATAGCTTCCAGATATGATTAGTCATGGACAGGAGTCAAAATTAATTGGCAAATATAGAAAAAAACGTTACTATTAAGGTTTTGTTGTTTACGCCTTAATAGCAGCCTGCGCCGCCGCCAACCTTGCAATAGGTACGCGGAACGGAGAACATGACACGTAGTTCATTCCTGCCTTGAAGAAAAACTCTACGGAAGCAGGGTCGCCGCCGTGTTCGCCACATACGCCCACTTTCAATTTCGGGTGGTTGGTGCGACCGCGTTGGATGCCTATTTCTACCAATTCTCCTACGCCTTCTTGATCTAATGTGTTGAATGGGTCGTTATCCAATATTCTATTGTCCATATAGTTGTGAACAATTGCATTCACGTCATCGCGCGAGAACCCAAAGGTCATTTGCGTTAAGTCGTTAGTACCGAATGAGAAGAATTGTGCAACATCAGCAATTTTGTCGGCTACCAAGGTTGCTCTCGGAATTTCAATCATCGTACCATATAAATAATCAATCTTTACTCCGAATTTAACTTCTACCTCTTTTTGCACTCTGTCGGCAATTGCTTTTTGGTGTTTCAGCTCATCAACGTTGATAGTCAGAGGCACCATAATTTCCAACATGGGTTTGTGTCCTTCCGTCATCAATTCGGCGGTAGCTTCAAACAATGCACGGAATTGTGTTTCGGTAATTTCAGGATATACAATTCCAAGGCGCACGCCGCGTAATCCCATCATGGGGTTCACTTCGTGGAGGGCGTCAATACGTTTCTTAATCTCTTCAAATGGGATTCCTGTTTCAGCAGCCAGTTCGCGTTGTTTTTCTTCGGTTTGAGGTACAAACTCATGCAAAGGCGGGTCCATCAAGCGGAAAGTCAACGGTTTGGCATCCATCACCTTTAAGGTTCCTTTTGCTGCCTCTTTGATATAGGGCTCCAGTTCGTTTAATGCAACAATACGATCTGCGGTGTTGTTGGCTAAGATCATGTTGCGCAGTTTTGCCAGCGGTTGCTCGCTGTTTTTGCCGTAGAACATGTGCTCAATACGGAATAAGCCGATACCTTCAGCGCCAAAGTTGATAGCGTTTTGTGCATCTTCCGGTGTTTCTGCATTGGTGCGAACGCCCATTACGCGATATTTGTCCACAATATTCATAAACTCTTGGAAACGCGGGTTTTCCGTAGCATCCACCATACCAATTTTTTGGTCATATACCCAGCCTTTGGTACCGTTTAAACTCAACATATCGCCTTCATTAAATTCTTTTCCTGCGATTGTAATTTTACTGTTATTCAGGTCAATATGTACGGCGTCGCAACCCACGATGCAGCATTTTCCCCATCCGCGGGCTACTAATGCAGCGTGAGAGGTCATTCCACCACGAGCGGTTAAGATACCGTCTGCGGCGCGCATACCTTCCACATCTTCGGGGTTTGTTTCTTCGCGCACCAAGATGCACTTTTTCTTTGCGCGGGCAAATTCAATTGCTTTTTCGCTGGTAAGCGCGATGATGCCTACGGAGCCGCCCGGACCTGCCGGAAGACCTTTTGCCAAAACGGTAAATTTGGCTTCATCTCTACTATCCAAAATGGGGTGCAACAGTTCGTCTAACTGTGCGGGGTTTACGCGCATAACTACTTCTTTTTCATCAATTCTTCCTTCGTGCAACATATCCAATGCCATATTTAGAGCGGCAACGCCGGTGCGTTTTCCTACACGGCATTGCAACATGTACAGTTTGCCTTCCTGAATAGTGAACTCAATGTCTAGCATATCTCTGTAGTGGTTTTCCAAAATACAACGAATTTCAAAAAGCTCTTTATAAGTGTCGGGCATTAGTTCTTGCATGGAGTGCAAGTGTTTGTTCTGTTCATTCTTAGTGTCGTCGTTCAACGGATTGGGGGTACGGATACCGGCTACTACGTCTTCGCCTTGTGCGTTGATGAGCCATTCTCCGTAGAAGATATTTGTGCCGATGGCGGGGTCGCGGGTAAAAGCAACGCCGGTGGCGGAGGTGTCGCCCATATTTCCGAATACCATCGCCTGCACGTTCACAGCAGTTCCCCAATCATCGGGAATACCTTCAATTCTTCTGTAAGACACCGCTTTTTTGCCGTTCCAGCTTTTGAAAACCGCCTTGATACCGCCTTCCAACTGGGTGCGTGCATCGTCGGGAAATTCTACGCCCAAGTGTGTTTTTACCAATGCTTTAAAATCTTCTGCCAACTGTTTCAATTCTTCGGCAGATATTTCCGTATCTGATTTATAACCGCGGGCATGTTTAAATTCGTCTAATTTTTCGTCTAAAATTTTACGAATACCTTTACCTTCGGCGGGTTCCAAGCCTTCGGCTTTTTCCATCACCACGTCGGCGTACATCATAATGAGACGACGGTAAGAGTCATATACAAAGCGGGGGTTATTGGTTTTTTTGATCAATCCGGGGATGGTTTTAGAAGACAAGCCAATATTTAGCACAGTGTCCATCATTCCGGGCATTGAGCTTCGGGCGCCTGAGCGGCAAGACATTAGCAATGGATTATCGGCATCGTCATATTTTAAGCCCATAATATTTTCCACCAATTCCATACCCTTCCACACTTCGGGCATAACCGTTGCGGGTAGTTGGCAATTGTTGGCGTAATAGGCGGTACAACATTCGGTGGTTACGGTTAATCCTGCGGGAACAGGAAGACCTAAATGACACATTTCGGCAAGGTTTGCTCCTTTGCCGCCCAACAGGTTTTTCATGTCGGCTTTACCTTCGGCACTCTTTCCTCCAAAGGTGTAAACATACTTTACGTTACTCATTTTCAAATAATTTAATGGTTGAAAAATTAATTTTTATACGATTTTAAAATCGGTCGCGAAGGTATATTTTTTTTGGAAAGCAATATTACAATTTTGTTAATTCGTTGGAAAAAATGTATCACGGGGTTAAATCTCAAACCCTCCTCCTTTGTGCTGGGCATAGTTTCTCCATTTTTCCAGCACAGCCAAAAAGTCTGAAGGGAGTTCCGAATCGAAAAACAAGGGTTCTCCGGTTGAGGGATGGAATAGCCCTAATTGTTTGGCATGTAGCGCTTGGCGTGGCATCAGCTCAAAGCAGTTTTTCACAAATTGCTTATATTTTGTAAAAGTTGTGCCTTTAATAATTTGATCACCTCCGTATGTTTCATCGTTAAAAAGAGGGTGCCCGATAGATTTGAGGTGCACTCTGATTTGGTGCGTTCTTCCGGTTTCCAATTGGCATTCAATTAAAGTAACATAGCCAAAACGCTCCAACACTTTCCAATGGGTTACAGCGTGTTTTCCATGTTCGCTCTCATCGGGAAAAGTGGTCATGATGAGCCTGTCCTTTAAATTTCGCCCAATTTTGGCAACAATTGTACCTTCCTCTTCTTCAAAATTGCCCCATACCAATGCCCAATATTTTCTTTCAATAGTGTGATCATAAAATTCGCGGGCGATTTTCATTTGTGCTTCTTCGCTTTTTGCCACGATCATGATGCCGGAAGTGTTTTTATCTATGCGATGCACTAACAGCGGGCGGGCAAGTTCGCCGTTTTTAGTAGTTTGCCCTTGAAGATAGTAAGTGAGCGCATTCACCAACGTTCCGGTATAATTGCCGAAAGCGGGGTGCACCACCAAACCGGCAGACTTGTTAATTACAATAATATCTTCATCTTCATAAGGCACTACTAATGGAATATTTTCGGCTAAAATTTCAATTTCTCTCGGTGGATTGGGCATCAGAATGGAAATCTGATCTCCCGGCTTTACCATATAACTTTGTTTTTCAGGAGTACCGTTTACCAAAACACAACCTGCTTTTGCCGCATTCTGTATTTTATTACGGGATGTGTTTTGAATAAGATTAAGCAGATACTTATCCATACGCATCAATTCTTGTCCACGATCTACCGTAAACTTGTAATGTTCATACAATTCATCTTTTTCTTCAATCTGCATAAAACACATTTTTTAAGCCGGCAAATATCCATTTTTCTTCAGTATAATTATTTTTATGAACAAAAAAAAGAAACTTAACCGAATTTTCAGGCACTTTTAACCCAGATTACGCATTAGAAATTAGGACACAAAATTAAGGATTTTTTTCTAATGCGTAATCTGGAGTTGAAGGCGGTAATAAAAAAATAGCGCACAAAAATACAGCTCTTTAAAAGAAAATTTAACCATGATGTTTTTTATAGCCGTACTAATCTAATTTTTATTATTTTTGACCCCTCAAAAAAACGAGAGGGAGAGATGGCCGAGTGGTCGAAGGCGCACGCCTGGAAAGTGTGTAAACGCCGAAAGCGTTTCAAGGGTTCGAATCCCTTTCTCTCCGCATTGATCAGTAACATTATAAACAAATTATAAACTTTAATAAACAATTAATCATTAATTTTAAACGTACAGTTATTATGAAAAAACTAATCGCTTTATTTGCCGTAATAGGTTTTTTAACCTTCGGTATGATGCAAAATTCCTTTGCACAAAATGGACAAGTTGCGGAAGAACCCGCCCAAATTGAACAAAATGACGCAACTCAAGCCGCCGTTATTGAAGATAACGACGACCAGATTCAACAGAGTTTGCACTATGTTTTAAAAGACAAATTCATTGAAGGTACCGCCATGTGGATGTCGCCGATTCTTATTTGTATGATTATCGGTCTCGCCTTCATTATTGAGAGAATTTTCTATCTAAACCTGGCTACCGTTAATTCTAAAAAATTGTTGAGCAAGATAGATGAAGCGCTCAAATCAGGAGGTATTGAAAAAGCCAAACAAGTTTGCAGAGACACCAAAGGACCCTTAGCCGGCGTATTTTATCAAGGACTTGACCGAAACGACGAAGGTCTTGACTCCGTTGAAAAAGCATTGGTTGCCTACGGTAGTGTGCAAATTGGAAAATTGGAAAACAACCTGAGCTGGATCTCTCTTTTCATCGCCATCGTTCCTATGATCGGATTCTTGGGTACGGTTGTGGGTATGGTACTCGCATTTGACGATATTGAAAGAGCCGGCGATATTTCTCCAACCATTGTAGCAGGAGGTATGAAACTTGCTCTTATTACTACAGTATTCGCTCTTATTACAGCTGTAATGCTTCAGATTTTTTATAACTATATTATTTCTAAAATTGATTCTATAGTTGTGGACATGGAAGATGCTACTATCTCATTCATGGATATGATGATAAAAAATAAATAATCGCTTTTCTCACATAAACAAAATATCTTAAATATGAGAAAAATTATTAACATTACCATATTTGCGATCGCAGGGTTGGCAGTTATTGTGTCGTTGTTGTTTGGCGTTGGTTTCAATCAGGAAGCCAAAGACAAATTCCGCAACGTCGTTGAAGTAAAAGCCAGCAACCCACAAATGCTTTCTGATTTGGAGATCGCAACCATTGAAACGCTACCCGCCTTCATTGCTAAATATGAAGCAGATATTACCGCTCGTAAAACAGACTTGAATAAAGAGAAAAAACAACGCGATATTTTCTACACCTTTACCTACCATTTAGGCACGCTGTTTGATGACGAAACATTCAATAATTTTAAAGCTAAATTCCCTGAATATTCTAAATCAATGTTTGCTATTGCCAGCAATAAAGACCAACTTATTAGCGGCTTTAATAAAGTAAACAATTTTACAGAATTTCAAAATTATTATGACAATCTCCTTGTTGATTATGGCGTTGTTGCACAAAATTATTTGAAAAAAGTAAGCGCTATTAAAGCGGAAACTACTTTCTTGAAACAAGTGAGTGACATCAATTCTGCCATTTCAGTGGTTAAAAAACAATACGACTTGAGTGAACTTCAAAAGAGTATTAAAACTTTCAAATCAGAATCCACCCAGTTTAATATTGCGCTAAACCTGTCTTATATATTATTCTTTGTTACTTGTGCGCTGATGTTGGTTTTCTTATTGTGGCATACATTTAAAAACATGAAAAGTAATATAGGCCTGTTGATTGGAGTTGGTGGCATAATATTATTAGTATTTCTTGGTTATCTCATTGCTTCTCCTGAACTTTCACCGGTTGCAATTAAACAGGGAGCAACTCCCAATACCATGAGATGGATAGAAACAGGATTGTATGCTGCATACGCCATGCTCTTTGGAACCGTCGCAGTGATTGTTGGTACTATGATTATTAACGCACTTAAAAAAGCAAAATAGTATGTCAAGTCGTAAACTCGCCTCCTTCAACACAGCGCAAATGGCAGATATCTCGTTTCTGCTTTTGACGTTTTTTATGATGACTTCGTCTATCAATGTGCAACAGGGGATTCCAAGACGTTTACCGCCTCCCAGCGAAAAAACAACAGACGTTCAGATAAATCAAAGGAATGTATTTTCGGTGATCGTTAACTTTAACGATCAGATTTTTGCTAATGGTGAAATCATTCCTTTAAATCAGCTTACTGTTCGTGCAAAAGAATTTTTGGAAAACCCTCTGAATAGCCCGCAACTCCCCGAAAAAGATGTAAAACTCATTGACAATATGGGTGAATATCCTATTTCAAAAGGAGTACTCTCGCTTACAAACGACCAAAGTACGTCGTATAATATGTATGTACAGGTGCAGAATGAATTACAACGCGCTGTAAACGAACTTCGCGACAAAGTTTCACAGCAGTATTTCGGAAGAAAATATGACTTTTTGGATACCACTTTGCAAAGAGCGATTCAAAAAGCCGTTCCGATGAATATTTCGGAAGCGCCACCTATTAACTATGGTAAAGAACAATAAAGAAAGGAGAATATTATGGCACGTTTTAAAAAAGATAAAAAAAGAGAATTGGCAATGATGAGTACCGGCTCTATGGCGGATATCGTTTTCATGTTCCTCTTCTTCTTTATGGTAATTTCCAATATGCGGGAAACTAACGTTAAAGTGAAGCTCGCTATGCCTACTGCCTCCGAAATTCAAAAATTGGAGAAAAAATCGTTAGTAGCTACTATTTATATCGGCGCACCTAAAACCGAGAGCGAAAATACACTCCCTCCCGGAAAAGTTTCCGTACAATTAAATGATCAAACGGTTAAGCAGGAAAATTTTGTAAAAGATGTACGCGACTTTATTGCCGTTGAAAAAGAATCTCGTAACGAAGAAGACAAACAAAAACTTACATTTTCTATTAAAGCCGACAGAGAGACTCAAATGCGTTACATCAATTTAATTAAAAGTGAATTACGTACCAATAATGCGTTGAAAATTAATTATGCTACAATTAAAAAAGCGCATGAATAGGTAGTTATTTCTTAGCAATAGCAATAAAAGAAAATTGGATTTTAATCGGACAATAGTTTTTTTATTTCTATTTTATTATACAAATGTTGCCAATAATAACTTTATTGGCAACATTTTTGCCAATAAAGAAACCCTGAATTGAAAGAATGTTCAAATTGAAAAAAATAGATTAAGTATGAGCAAGAAAAAGAGTACCAAAGATGAACAAATTGAGATATTAACCTCAGAAAAAGCAGAACTGAACGATCGTTTTTTGCGCCTCTATTCAGAATTTGAAAATTACAAGAAAAGAACAAATAAGGAAAAAATTGATCTTATTGCCACCGCATCCGAAAAGGTGATATTAGGATTGCTCCCTGTTATTGACGATTTTGAGAGAGCTATTCAGCACAATCAAAACATTGAGGAAGTAACCGTGCTAAAGGAAGGCTTTGAGCTTATCTACAATAAATTACTTGCATTGCTGAAACGTTTTGAAGTAGCAGAGATAGTAGCATCAGGAGAAACTTTCGACACCGACCTGCACGAGGCGATTACCCACTTCCCCGCACAAACAGAAGAAGACAAAGGAAAAATAATGGAGGTTACGCAAAAAGGATACAAATTGAAAGATAAAGTGATACGGTTTGTCAAGGTGGTGGTAGCGAATTAGTGGTTAGTGGTTAATGGTTAACGAAACTGAAAACTCAAATGAAAAGAGATTATTACGAAATTTTGGGAGTTGAAAAAAATGCTTCGGCGGAGGAGTTGAAGAAAGCGTATCGAAAAAAGGCGATGGAATTTCATCCGGATAGAAATCCGGGAAATAAAGAGGCTGAAGAAAAATTTAAAGAGGCTGCAGAGGCTTACGATGTGCTGAGCTCTTCGGATAAACGCTCCCGTTATGATCAGTTCGGGCATGCCGGTATGAGCGGCAGTTACGGCGGTGGTGGCGGCTACGGTGTTGATTTTGACTTGCAATCTATCTTTGAACGATTCGGAGACCTGTTCGGCGGAAACTTTGGCGGCGGATTTAGCGGATTTACAAGTGGCTTTGGCGGAGGAAGAAGGCAACAACGACAACAAGTACGCAAAGGATCCAACCTGCGCATTACCGTAAAATTGACGTTGGAAGAGATAGCAGTAAATACGGAAAAAAAACTCAAAATAAAAAAACAGGTGGCATGTCCTCAATGCCACGGACAAGGTACTGTTAATAAAGCCGATATAGTTACCTGCCCGAAATGTAACGGCTCAGGACATGTTATTCATCAACAACGCAGCATGTTCGGCATTATGCAGCAGGCGGTCATGTGCGAGCATTGCCGTGGAGAAGGAACTATTATCAAAAATCCTTGCTCAAACTGCCATGGAACAGGAACTGTAGCCGGCGAGGAGGTGGTTACCATTGCTATTCCGGCAGGCGTGCAGGAGGGTATGCAGCTCTCCATGCGCGAAAAGGGAAATGCTGCCCCAAAAGGAGGGAGCAATGGCGATTTGATTGTGATCATTGAGGAACTCCCGCACGAGGTTTTTGAACGTGAAGGAAACAACCTGTATTTAAACTATTACATCTCGTTTCCACAAGCTGCGCTGGGTGGTAGCGTAGATATTCCTACTTTGGACGGAAAAGCGCGCATAAAATTAGCCGCAGGAACACAGGGTGGACAAGTACTTCGTTTACAAGGAAAAGGATTGCCCGAATTGCACACAAACAGAAAAGGCGACCTCATTGTGAATGTAAACGTTTGGACGCCTAAAAACCTCTCCCGCGATGAAAAAGAGGCGATTGAAAAATTCTTAAAATCGGAGAACTTTATACCAAAACCCGGCAAAAACGAAAAATCGTTTTTTAACAGGGTGCGGCAGTTTTTCTCATAAATATCATCTATAATGAATTGCAATATCCACCACGACAAACGCATCGTCGTTACCTTAGATGCCGGCGGCACAAACTTTGTTTTCGGCGCCATTCAAGATTATCAATTTATCGTGAAGCCTGTTACAAAGCCTTCCAATTCTGATGTTTTAGAAAAATGCATGGAAACGCTGGTTGAAGGATTTACAGAAATAATTGAGCAACTTCCGGAACCGCCGGTGGCGATTAGCTTTGCTTTCCCCGGTCCCGCAGATTATCCCAACGGAATTATTGGCGGGTATTTACCAAACTTTCCCTCTTTTAGAAATGGAGTAGCCTTAGCTGATTTCTTAGAAGAAAAACTAAAATTGCCGGTGTTTATCAACAATGATGCCGATCTCTTTACCTACGGCGAAGCTATTGTGGGAGTTGTACCCGAAATAAATCAAAAGTTGGAAAAATTGGGTAGCGCCAAACGCTATCGAAATCTCATAGGGTTTACTTTCGGCACAGGGTTTGGTTTTGGCATCTCTGTCAACGGAAATATGTATGTGGGGGATAACAGCTGCTCTGAAATTTTCTGCCTGCCGCACAAACATCTGCAAAACATTATTGTAGAAGATGGTGTCTCTATTCGCGCAGTGAAAAGAGTGTATGGCGAACTGACTGGCGAACCCACGCATGGTTTGGAACCTTTCGACATTTTCCAAATAGCAGAAGGCGTAAAAGCAGGAGATCAGGAAGCCGCACAAAAGGCATTTGCCGTGATGGGAGAAGTTGCCGGAAACGTCATCGCCATTTGCGCCTCTTTATTGGATGGGCTTATCGTTATTGGGGGCGGGCTAACCAAAGCGGAAAAATACTTTATGCCCGCGCTACTAAGGGAACTTCGTGCAAGCTTCTCTACTATTTCTGGTGAAAAAGTTGCACGGGTGCAAAGCGATGTGTATAATTTACAAAACGAAGAAGAGTTTCTGCAATTTGCAAAAGGAGCGCAGCAGCCTCTTAAAGTGTTTGGGTCTGAGAAGGAGATAATTTACGATCCAAAAAAACGAATCGGTGTGGCTATCTCTAAGTTAGGAGCGGATGTGGCTACCTCGCTGGGAGCGTATGCCTTTGCGTTGCAGAGAGTAGGTGATTTAAAGATTTAAAATTTAAACATAAGCAAGTTCCGATTTTGTGTAACATTGTTAAACGCACAAACAGATGAAAACAACAATATCCCACTTGCCAACGAAGAATATTTTACTCGAACGGAAATTGTATTTGAAGGGCATTTTAAAAACCCTTTCCCCTTTATTTTCTCCGCTTACTAATTCTACATCGAAAGCGATGTTGCCAATACTTTCGTTAGATGGCTTGTTTTTCAGAAAACCTTCAAATTCGTATCATGAACCACCATAGCTTTTCCCACCTGTTTAATAACGGCAATACCCTGTTTTTTTGCTTCGTTTTCAGCATTTTGGTAAACATGAAGTCCGGCTAATCCAAGATAGATGGCAAAATCTTTAAATTGCGG
>Ga0123356_10001218_pt1 | contig 28589 bp, 20 predicted proteins | sample TergutEmb28metaG_2_FD_92546 | JGI IMG/M metagenome (GOLD analysis project Ga0123356, IMG submission 92546) | Embiratermes neotenicus P3 segment gut microbial communities from Petit-Saut dam, French Guiana - Emb289 P3 | ecosystem: Host-associated > Arthropoda: Insects > Digestive system > Gut ...
AAGGGGCTGTCTCACAGAGTAAAAAACAAGCTGTCTCTTGCAATAGGACATTGTTTTTTTATCTGAATTTCCGTAGGGGCGAGGCGCGCCTCGCCCAAAAAATTTCCAATTATGGGCAAAACGCTTTGAAATTTACGAATTTGGGCGAGGCGTGCCTCGCCCCTACAGTTCGAGCGCACCTTATTTCAATAGCAACGCAAAAAACAAAAAGGGCTGTCTCCCGCCAAAATCTCGTGAGACAGCCCCTTAAGATGCCTAACTCTTATAACTGCGTTTACGGGCGGCCTCGGATTTTTTCTTCCGGCGGACCGAGGGCTTTTCGTAATGCTCCTTTCGGCGCATGTCGCCCATGATATTGTCTTTTTGGCATTTGCGCTTAAAACGCTTTAAAGCGCTCTCTAAGCTTTCGTTGTCGCCGACTTTAACAACCGACATTAAGTTTTACACCGCCTTTGCCCTTGGGACCTTTGTTTAGCTTTGGTAGTATATGATACTTTTAAGCCTTTGTCAACCGATTTTTAACGAAAAACGAAAAACGAACTTTTTTCATTTTTCATTTTTCGTTTTTCGTTTTTCGTTAAAAAATCCCCCCTACGTCTGCGGGCCGCGCGGGAGCAGCACGTCCTCGTCTGCGGGGGCGGTGCCATCCACCGTTCTTTGCGGCGCTGCGCCGCCGATGGTGGCGACGCCGTTCTCAAATTTTGCAACGCGCGTTTCGCGGCCCGACACGTTAGACGCGCCGCCCGTGTCGTTGATGACGTTCGACGTGCGGCCCTGGCTGAGGTTGCGCACATAAATCGACTCTATGACGATGCCGGGCTTATGCGGAACCTCCATGGCGTTGTCCAGCGTCGCCCCGAAGCTGTTAAAGCAATCGTACATCCCAAGCCCGATCGAATAGTGCACGTTGACCGTGTTCCACACCTTGTACGCGCTCCAGCCGTTGCGCGCGCCGTCGTGGCTCATGTACGCCGCTTGATTCGAAGGCCGGTAGGGAGACTCGTTTTGATAGAAATAATTCCTGCCGCGCTCCCCGTACCAAATCGTCTGGTAGCGCGGATAGTGCTCGACGAACGTGCCGTACATCGTTACGTCGTCGCCCGAAATAATCAGGCCGTACCTTGCGCAATCCCACGCGGTTCCCCTGCCGTGGTCGGCCAGCCACAGCCAGCAGTGGTCGCCGATGGCGTTGTTTGAATTAATTTGGAAAGAAACCTCCGTGTAGCCCGCCACGTATCCGCCGACGCGGCAGAAAATGTCGGAGAACAGCGACGGGTTTTTAGAATTGTCGTTGTCGCAGCCTATGCCGCCGACGCGGATTTGATACGTCGCGCGGTTGTGCGCGTCGAACATGATTTGCGCCACACTGACGCCGGGCACGTCGTCAATCAGCATCGCGCCGTAGCGGTTGGCGGACGTGGGGGCGAGAGAGGCGAACCCCGTGCCCAAAACGACGGTGTTGGGCTGCGTGACGCGGATCGGCTCCTCCGCAAAATACCAGCCGGGCTGCAAATATAAATGCTTGCCCTGCGCCAATTTATAGTTGATTTTTTGGGCGGAATCGCTGAGCGTCGAGCCACCCGGGCCGGCCTTTGCCACATAAAACTCAGACAATGGCACCGAAAAGCCGGGGCCGGGAACGATTTCGCCGTTAGCGTTCTTCCACGAAATGCCCTTGGTGTCCACGCGTACCGCGGGCACAAACACCCTATATTCGTCGGCGTCGCGGTCAAGGTAGAGGAACGGCTTTTCGCGCACGATCGGCGTTTCGTCGACCCACGTGTATTTTGCGTTTGCCACACGGCTCTCCGTCATATAGTTGCTCTCGTACGCCCGGCCCGCCGTAACGCCCGAGGCCGTGCCGCTGCACGTGCTGCCTTGGGTCATGATGTTCCACGCGCCGCCGTTCCAGGTGCGGTTAAAATCGCAGTTGCGGTGGTAAAACTGCTGCTGCCCGCCCATGCTTACGGAGCCGGACACGTGGGTATCCGATACAAACCCGCCCGACCCGTTGGAGGCGTTGTAAAAATACGACGCGTCGCCTAGCACGTTGATGCGCCTTGCCGGGGCGGCCTGCGAAACGTTCCACGCAAAAATCTTACCGGTGCCGGTTTCGAAGTTTTCGACCGACCGCCAGAAATTATGCGTTAAATTGCCCCCCAGCGCACCCGGCGAGCGGATGCCGCCGATTTTGGTTAAGTCCGGCGTGATGCCGAGCCCCGAGAGCGCCATATAAAACGCGATGTTAAGATCGGCGATCCCGGCATAATTTCCGGGCTTTAAGTAAAACTGGAAGCGCGCCGAGGACATTTGCGACTCGTTGTTGGCGCTCGTCAAGGGCTGGGCAATGTCGTTAATCTCCTTGGCGATGGCGGTTACGGCGTCATAAGCCGCGTCGTAAAACAAAGTATAGTCGCCGAATATTTTCTTCTCTAAGGAAATCCATTGGCAATTGATAAAGGGATTGGGGTTGTTCCCCTCCCATCCGGGCGGATTGCCCGGCTTTGTGAGCGGGATGTCGGCGCCGGATGCGTTTTTGGCGACGATAAAGTAGTAATTCTCGTATTTTTTGGCGTTGGGGGAAGTATCGACATACCCCCAGCCCGCGTAGCCGGGCACGCTGCCCTGCGCGTTTACGGTACCGATCGTCTCGCGCTGCCCCAGTCGGCTGCCGGCGCGGGAAATCGCATACGAGGACGCGCCGGAGACCGGTTCCCAAACAATTTCCATGGTTTTAGCCGCCGTGTAGCGGATATTTAAGCCCTCAAACTTTTCCGGCTCGTCGACGTAAGCCGCTCCCGAGGGCGCGGGATAATCGACGCCGGGCGCCGTGCCGGACGGGCCCGAATAAGCGGGCCGGTTGATATAAACGGGCGCGTCAAATTCGGGCGGCGTCTGCGTACCCGGGTTGCAGACGGGACAGGTGCAGCCGGGCGGGTGCGGATCCACCGGCTTACAATCGGGGCAATCGCAATCGGCGTCGTGGCCGGGCGTCACGGGGTCTCCGGGGCCCTTGCCGGCGGTATAATAATCAAAAGTGTAAACGGAACCGTCCGTATGGGCAAATGTGACCGAAAACCTGCCGTTAGCCATCGTTGCGGCGCTAAAAAGTCCCGCCACCGCTTCGTCGGCGAATATGACGTTTTGGCTCTTTGTCGAAAATTTTGCGGACTTGGGAACATCCTTCGCACCAAACCGCGTGCCGGAAAACTTTGCCGACTTGCCCGTAACCGTCACCTTGTCGCCCCAAAGCTTTACCACGTCCGCGTGCGCGGGGCTAAGGCTGCCCGAGCCTTCAAAGGGGATTACGACATCGCTTTTGCCCTCGGCCTTTTCGGTGATTTGCTTCAAGCTGTACTCGACGGGCTTACCGGGTCCGTCGCACGCTGCCAAGCTAAATGCCATAGCGATACACACCGCCAACACCAAAACGGCAAATTTCCCTGATTTGCTTGCTCCGTTACGCATATTAAATCCTCCAAAGCCACCACAAGGGTTAGGCCTATGCTACCCTGCGGTTAAGCTAGTTTATGATATCTTATCATGTATGCGTTCAAAAAGCAAGGATTTTTTATATATTATTTAAACTCAATCGCGACTTCCGTGCCCAAGCCCTCTTTGCTGGATACCGTAACGAGGGCTCCGTAGTAGGTGCAAATGTGCTTAACGATTGCAAGCCCCAGTCCCGTACCGCCCTCGACGCGGCTGCGGCCCTTGTCGGTGCGGTAAAAGCGCTCGAAAATGCGCGGAAGGTGCTTGCGCTCGATGCCGATGCCGTTGTCCTTGACCGACACCGCCGCGTGCCCGTTTTGCTTTTTAACGGCGACTGCCACGACGCCGCCGGGGTCGGTGTATTTGATTGCGTTGTCGATAAGGTTAGAGAATACTTCCGTCATTTTTTCTTGGTTGGCTTGAATAAACACGGGCTCGGAGCCGGCAATCAGGGTGAGCGCGATATTTTTTGCCGCGGCGCGCCGCTCGTACGCCGCGACGGCCTCCCCCGCCGTTTTTCCCAAATCCACCGTTTCCTCCAAAATGGGGGCGCGCTCCTCTAAAGCGCTCAAAGAGAGCATGTCGCCGATTAAGGCTTTCATGCGCAGCGCCTCGCGGTGAATCGTCTCGACAAACGACTTGTTGTACGTGTCTTGTGCGCTCAAAAGCTCGCTGTACCCGAGTATCGAGGACAGCGGCGTGTTCAGCTCGTGGCCGGCGTTGGCGAAAAATTCCTGCTTCTCTAAGGAGGTCTTGCGCAACTCCGTCACATTCTGTGCAGTAATCAACAAGGAAATCTCTTTAAGGAGTACCGGCAAAAAGCGTACCTCGTAGATGTCGCCGTTTACACGGGTATGGTCGTAGGAGATAAATTCGTTTTTGTAAATCGCTCGCTTGACATTATCGAGAATCGCCCGGTTGCGTATCGCTTTTTCGACGGGGACGGGGCCTGCGTAGTCAAAGCAGAAATAATTTTCAGCCGGTTTGTTGCAGGCAATGATATTTTCTTCGGGGTCGAGCGCCATGATGCCCTGATCGATATGGCTTAAAATAAGGTCGATTTTATGCCGCTCGGACTGGTACCCGTCCAGCGTCGATTTTAGTTTTTCGCTGATTTCGTCGATGTCTTGGAGCACGGTGTTAATGTCGTCGTGTTTGGTTAAAACAATGGGCTTCGATTCGGCGCCGGGCTTTAGGATATCGCCGAGCTTTTCCTTTATCATCATAAAAGGCTTGTTTACGCCGGCGGTCGCGAAGCGCGAAACGACGACGGCTAAAATAAACACCGCGATAAAGATGACGACGGTGATGCCGATGGTGCCGTACAGGTACGAGTTGATATTCTTGATAGGAACCGCGACCCGCAGCACGACCACCTGCCCCGGCGCGTCCGCGCCCGCGACGGATATGGCCTTTGCCACATATAAAAGTTCCACCCCGAGCGTCGCGGATTTTCGGATGGCCGAGCCAACTGCCTCCCTGTTTTTCAGCGCGGCTTTCACCTCTTTGCGGCCCGAGTGGTCTTCCATAATATCGGCAGATGTGTCGGATTCGGCCAAAACCGCCCCGTTTTCGGCGATTACGGTTACCCTGATGCCTTTGCCTCTAGCAAAACCGGCCATTTTTTCAAGGTCGTCGGAGAATCCGCCATCCTCCATTAACGCCCTAAAGACGCCCAGTTGATGCCCAGCATAATCCCTTGCGGCCGCCTTATTGGTATAATCGGCCACAATCAGCGTCGCTGCGGCAAACACGGTTAATACGCCCAACGAGAAGAGCAGCAGCGTGCGGATGAATATATTTCGCATAGTTTTGTTTGAATGACCTCCTCAAGAATAGAGAATAGTGAATAGCGTCGGATGGATTTGGTTAACGGATACCATTAAAAACGCTTGAAACAAAAGAAAGAATTTTTTGAACCTATCTGCATTTATCCATAGCTATTCACTATTCGCTATTCCCTATTCACTATTCGCTATTCACTATTCGCTATTCGCTAAACTAACCACCAGCTTATACCCCACGCCCCGGATACTCACGATGCAATCCCCGTTTTTTCCGAGTTTGCCGCGCAGGTTTTTGATGTGGATGTCCACCGTGCGGCTGTCGCCGAAATACTCATAGCCCCAAATGTCCCGCACCAAATCCTCCCGTTTGATAACCTCTCCCGCTTTTTTGACTAAGGCGTATAAAAGCTCGAATTCCTTGCCCGTAAGCTCTACGGGCGCCTCGTCCGAAAAAACGGTATGGGCGGAAGGATTCAGCTTGATACCGCCCGCAACGATGGTTCCGTCCTTTAACGGGGCTGCCGCTTGGCGCAAATGCGCCCGTACCCGCGCGATAAGCTCCAGCACCGAAAAAGGCTTTGTGATGTAGTCGTCCGCGCCGTAATCGAGCCCCGTAATTTTATTTACCTCGCTGGCTTTGGCCGTAAGCATAAACACCTTGACGCCCACGCCCGCATAGTGCGCGCGGATTGCCTTTAAAGCCTCGATGCCGTCCGTCCCCGGAAGCATGATATCCAAAATGACCAAATCCGGCAAGCACAACGAAAAAGCCGACAGCATTTCTTCGGCGGATTCGAATGATTTGACCTCGAAGCCTGCGTTTACCAGCGCGTACTGAATTAATTCGCGAATGCTCGGGTCGTCTTCGACATGGTAGATTAGGCGGGGCATAGAATTGTCCTCTTTATTGCAACTGCGTTTTTTCGCCGGTCTGAGCAAATACCACCCATCCGGCGATGTTTTCGGCGTGGTCGGCAATCTTCTCCAAATATTTGGCCGCCATCATTAAATATATGGCCTGGTCGGCGCATTCGGGCTGACCGCTTATTAATTGTATCATACTTTCCTTAAAGGAAGCAAACAAAGTATCCACCTCGTCGTCGATTTCCGCCGCTTTTTTTGCCAAGTTTACGTCCTGACGCATAAAGCTCGAGATGCACATGTTGACCATGATGCGGGTTTTTGCCGCCATCTGCGTAATAAGCTCCGGCTTTATCATGTGTTCCTCGTCACAAAGGTGCAGTACAATAGAGCAAATGTCCCGCGCCTGATCCCCGATCCGTTCCAAATCCGCCACCATTCTAAGACCCGCCGAAATAGCCCTAAGATCGCCCGCAATAGGCTGGTGGCGTAAAATGACGCGCAAAGCCTCGTTCTCGATGCGGGCGGCGAGCTTATTCATTTCCTTACCGTCGGCATTCACGGATTCGACCTCGCCCGTGTCCTGGCTTACGAGCGCGTCAAAACTTTGCCCGACGGTTCGCTCGACAAGCCCGCCAAGCCGGATAATGTCGGAGTTTAAGTCGTCCAGGTCTTTTTCGAAACGGCTCCTGAGCATTTCTATCCGAACCTCCCGGTAATGTAGTTTTCGCACTTTTGATTTTTCGGGCGCGAAAATACCTGGTCGGTTTCGCCGAATTCCAGCATTTCGCCAAGCAGGAAAAAGCCCGTTTTGTCGGAAATGCGCGTCGCCTGCTGCATGTTGTGCGTGACGATGACGATGGTATATTGCTTTTTGAGCTCCTCGCAAAGCTCCTCGATTTTGCCCGTAGAAATGGGATCTAAGGCGGAGGTAGGTTCGTCCATTAATAAAATCTTCGGCTCTACCGCCAGTGCGCGGGCGATGCAGACGCGCTGCTGCTGGCCGCCGGAAACGCTCAGCGCGGATTTATTAAGGCGATCCTTTACCTCGTCCCAAAGGTTAGCGCTTTTTAAGGAGTTCACGACGATTTCGTCCAAACGGCTCTTTTTACGGATGCCGTGGGTACGGGGGCCGAACGCAATGTTGTCGTAGATGCTCATCGGGAAAGGGTTGGGCTTTTGGAACACCATGCCGACGTCCTTTCGGAGCGCGTTGACGTTGGCTGCCTTGTATATATCCACGCCCTCGATGCGAATGCTTCCCTCGACCCGGCAGCCCTCGATTAAATCGTTCATGCGGTTAAAGCATTTTAAGAGCGTAGTTTTGCCGCAGCCGGACGGCCCGATAAACGCCGTAACCTCGTTGCGGCAAATGCTCAAATTAACGCCCTTTAACGCTTGAAAGGCGGTGTAGTACAGGTCTACGTTCTCGACCTCAATGATGACTTTGTTTTGTCCCGGTGAATTTTCCACGGTTTTATACCCCTTTTCGTCCAAAGATAACGAAAATCCATATTTTTTATATCTGTTATCTTTTATCTTTATACTACCGCCGCCGCTTTTTTAGCGGCTTTTTTTGATTTGCCCAAAAGCCTTTTTTGCAGCCACCAAACCAGCAGTGTGGAAAAAATATTTAAGGCCAACACGACGACAATCAAAACGCACGCCGTGGCGTAGGCCTCGTTGGTATGCCAGTTTTCGCGGGCCAGCGCGTACAGCGCGACCGCCAGCGTGGTCGCGTTTCCCTTATATCCCTTGGGCATAGGTTGCAAGGAGGCGCCCATCGTAAGCATGAGCGGCGCGGACTCTGCCACCACGCGCCCGACGCCCAAAATAAGCGACGCCAAAATTCCGGGCAGCGCAGAGGGAACGACGACCTTGTAAATCGTGCGCAGCTTGCCCGCGCCTAAAGCCAAGCTCCCCTCGCGGTAGGCGTCCGGCACCGACATCAGCGCCTCCTCCGTCGCGCGCACGGTAGTCGGGATGATCATGAGCGCAACGGTAACGCTACCGGCTAAGGCGCTGAGACCCCAACCGAAAATGCCGCAAAACAGGATAAAGCCGAATAAGCCGAACACGATGCTCGGGATTCCCGCCAGAGTGTCTACAAAAAAACGGATAATTTTTACGGTCTTGCTTCCCCTCTTGGGGTACTCCGCCAAATATATCGCGGTAAAGATTCCCAGAGGGAAGGCGATGAGCGCCGCAAGCCCCACCACCATAAACGTGGAAACGATGGAAGGCATTAAGCCCGTCTTGTCAACGATAGAGCCGTCGCTCATGCGTTGTGGGCCGTGGTCGGAAAACAAAAAGCCGGGATTCAGGTGTGGGACGCCCTTAACCAATACAAACGTAACGATGGCAATCAGCGCGCCGACGGCCAAAGCGCCGCAACCGATGGAAACGCCTTTCATAATGGCGGGAAGCTTGCCGATTACGGTTTTCCACGCGAATAAAACCCCGTTGACCGCCTTTTTTAAGCCGTTTTTGATTCTGACAAAGAATCCCGGACGACTCGTTGCGACCGGAGCCCGCTGCGCCTGCGGCTCGGCTCCGTCGTGCGCGTCCTCCGGCATTACCGCCGCGGATTTCGACAACGCAGCTTCGGCGCGCTCCGCCCGCGTTGACTGCGCGTCGATATAATGCAGCTGATCCGCGTCCGACGCATATACCTTTGGAGGGTCGGTCCCGGACGCCGCCGTCGCCCGCTTGTCACGGAATTGGCGGACTGCTTTTAAGGTTATCAAAGCGATGATTGCCAGCATGACCGCCATAATCACCGAACGGACTACCCAATCTTCGATAGCGACGCATAAAAGCACCGCAACGATAGCGCCGAACGCCGCGATAACGACCCCGCCGCGAAAACCGGATTTGCCGCCCGAAATCATGGTAAACGACGTGTTAATCAGCATGATAAAAACCAAAAGAACCGCGCTGATTGCCGTAAACGCGCCCACCAGCACGCTGGTGGGATCCGCGTCCCCGCCGCCCGCGCCGAATACGATATGCGTGGTCATGGTCCGAAACGACGTAAATAAATCCCCGGGCAGCCCGCCGGTAGCGTTGCCCGCCACCATAGCGACGGCCATCGTCTCGCCCAAAGCGCGCCCCGTCCCCAAAATCAGCGAGGCAAAAACGCCCCTTCTGGCCGCCGGAACCACCACGCGGAATACGGCCTGCGATTTGGTGGCGCCCAATGCGACCGCTCCCTCGAAGTACGACTCGTCCACCGCCTCTATCGCGGTTTTAGAAAGCGAGACGACGGTGGGCAAAATCATAATACCCAACACGATGCTGACCGCCATGATGCCCGACCCATACCCGAACCTAGAGAATTGGCCCAGCATAAACTCCGGCAGCAGCACCATCATTCCGAAAAACCCATAGACGACCGAGGGGATTCCCGCCAAAAGGTTCACGAGCTGCGTTAATATGCCCTTAATCCTTTTCGGGCAAAACTTTGCCAAAAATACTGCCGCAAAAAAACCGATGACGCCGCCCAGCACCAAGGCTCCGGCCGTAGCATAAATAGAGCCGACGATAAAATTTAAAACGCCGTAGCTGCCCTCCAAAGGCTTATCGTACACGTCGTTCTTATTGGCTAACCAGGTTTTTCCGAAAATAAAATCAAGCGGCCCGATTTTCGCAAGCGCGGGAAAGCTCTCGATTAATATGAAAATAAAAATCGTCAGGACCGCGATGATGGAAAAAATCGCGGACATTAAAAAGATGATTTTAAAAAATATTTCCTGCGGCTTGTTTTTTTTCTTGGCGAGCTCGTTCATATTAACCTCAATAATTCGAACGGAGCCGGAGAACGTTGTGTCCCCCGGCTCCGCAGGTGTTTTCTTGCGTCTTATTTTGCGGACATCGCTTATTTCCGCGCGTCCGGCTATACTACGTGCTTCAATTCGCTGAATCTCGTCACCGCACCCGTATACACATCAAACAAATCGTTGATGGTAATGTTATCAAGCATACCGTTTGTAAGGTTCACGATTACGGCGACACCCTCGAGCGCGACGTTAAATTGAACCAAAGCGGTGTTGGTAAACGCGGAGCTGGACATACCGATTATGTTGCCGACGGTATCCGCGGCAGCCAGGTCGCGTCCCGAGCCGGAACCTAAGAGGTTCGTGTCGAACATCGAACCGGCCGCCCAGGTATTCAACCTCAAGTACTCGTTCCTCAAATTGTTGAAGAGGCCTTCCATAGAGGTCGATCCACGAATCACAATCGAGCCGTTGCCGGAAGGCTGAGCGGAAAGAGGCGTATAAGAGGGCTTAGCTACGGTCGCGCCGGCAAAGGTGCCGTTCACCTGCTTCACTAATTTTGTGGCCTGCACAATGTCCTGACCCTGCGAGCTCTCGATAAACTTAATGAAGTCGGCAGCCAAAGGCGTGGCTTCCAGGCCCGCCTTGCGGCAGAACACGAACGGGCGCTGCAATTTGTAGGTTCCGTCTAAAACGGTCGCGTCGGAGGGGAATACGCCGTTGACTTTAAGCGTCTTTACGGTATCGTTCGTCGACGCCATACCCACATAACCGATACCGTATTTTGCTTGCGATACGGCGCTGATGACTTGGCCGGTAACCGAATATTCGCTCATCGTGGACACATACTTCACGCCGCTGGCCGCATCGGTCGTCGCAGACAAGGCTTTTCCGTTGGTCGGGCTGTCGGCGCGCGTGTCCTTTACTAAACTTTGGAAAGCGTCGCGCGTCCCACTGCCATCCTCGCGGGAAACGACATAGATCTCAAAGAGTTCCTTGCCGAGCCCGGTCACCGTCTGCGTCAAGTTGTTCAACTGGGTGGTAAGGGCAGCCAAATCGCCCGAAAGATCATCAAGAGCGGAAAGGTCAATGTCGATGTCGAGCGCTTTTAGCTCGTCGGCAATTTTCTTAAGCTCTTCTTTTTGGGCTTCCGACAGCTCCCCTTGGGTCTTCAACGCGCCGGAAATCTTGTTGAGCTCGGTGATAATGTTGGCGTTATCGGTTCTGAGCGCCTTAATCTCTTCCGGGTCAACGCTGGAGCAGGCCGCCGCGAAAGCGACCAGGCCGATGCACATACAAAGCGCAACCGCCATGCTTACAATTTTTTTCATACTTATTTACTCTAACTCCTTTAAAATTTTTTAATTTTCGCGCCGGCCTTAGAGTTTAACCGGTACGCTTAAAGTATACAAAACTATACGCGATAAAGTCAGCAAGGTTTAGTTAAGACTCGGTAAAGATTTGTAAACGTAAAGAGTCCGTAAAGAACCGTAAAGATTATGCTTGCAGTATACAAAAACCGCATAAAAAAGTCCGCAAGGCAATGTAAAGGCTGTGTAAAGATTTGTAAAGAATTTCTATGCGGAATAGGTATAAAAATAGGTTGATTTTTTGAGCGGTTCGGTTTATACTATATTTAGAGGTGAAAAAATGCTCGTTAATACCAATCAAATATTAACCGTAACCGAGGCAAATCAAAATTTTTCCAAAGCGGCGAGACTTGCGGAAAGAAACGGCAGCGCAATTATTTTTAAAAACAACCACCCTAAGTTCATGCTGGTCGACATAAGCCAAAACCCGCCGTTTGAGCTCACCGACGACGAAAAAATTGACGTAGCGGCAAAACGCGTGCTGGAACGGTATCGTTCCGCATTTTTGGAGTTGGCTAAATGATTAAATTCGAAAAAGAAAAGGTGCTGCTGTTGAACAAAGGAAATTAACGTGACCAAATACGCCATCGGCCTTGACGTCGGCTCGACCACCATAAAAACGGCGGTTATCGACGAGGGCTACAACATAATATTTTCAAGCTACGAGCGGCACTTTGCGGATATCAAAGCGACGCTTTTTAAGGTGCTGTCGGCGCTGTGCGAACGTTTCGACGATTTTTCGATTATGGTGACGGGCTCGGGCGGCATCTCGGTGAGCCGTTGGCTCGACATCCCTTTTATTCAAGAGGTGGTCGCGGGAGTTAAGGCGATTGAGACGTTTTTGCCCGATTGCGACGTGGCGATAGAATTAGGCGGCGAGGACGCAAAAATAACCTATTTGACGGGCAGCGTGGAGCAGCGCATGAACGGCACCTGCGCGGGCGGGACCGGCGCGTTTATCGACCAGATGGCAAGCTTATTAAACACGGACGCAACCGGCTTAAACGAGCTGGCAAAATCTGCGTCCATCACCTACCCCATCGCCAGCCGCTGCGGCGTGTTCGCCAAAAGCGACATCCAGCCGCTCATCAACGACGGCGCCTCAAAATCCGACATCGCGGGCTCGGTGTTCCAGTCGGTGGTGACGCAAACGATATCGGGCTTGGCGTGCGGCAAGCCGATTCGCGGCAACGTCGCGTTTTTGGGCGGGCCGTTAAAGTTCTTGCCGGAATTAGGCAAAAAGTTTGTCGACACCCTAAAACCGACAAAAGCGTACTTTCCGGAGAATGCGGAGGTGTTTAACGCGCTGGGCGCGGCGCTGGCTGCTACGCAGCAATTAGGAATTAGGAATGAGGAATTAGGAATGATGGATGGGACTAACAACAACGTTACCGAACAAAATCCCTCAACCGCAATTCCTCATTCCTCATTCCTAATTCCTAATTCAGCGGAGGCTCTCCGCCGCAAGCTCGCCGCCCTTGCCTCCCTTAATACCGCCGAGGTGGAACGGCTGGCACCGCTGTTTACCCCGCAGCCCCAAAATAAATCCACTTCCGAACCCCGAATCCCGAACCCCGAATCCCGAACCCCGAATCCCGAACCCCGAATCCAAGACGAAAGCCTTGCCGCCTTCCGCGCCCGCCACGCCAAATCCTTCATCCCCCATGCCGACATTTCCGCGCACCGAGGGTCGGCGTTTTTGGGCGTAGACGCAGGCTCTACCACGACCAAGGCCGTTTTAATCGATAGCAACGGCGCCATCCTGTACAAGTGGTACGGGGCAAACCGCGGCGACCCGCTTATGACCGTCGTAGAGATATTAAAGGAAATTTACGCACTTCTGCCGGAGTCCGCCTTCATAGGCCGCAGCACGGTGACGGGGTACGGCGAGCACCTCTTTAGAGCCGCATTACGCTTTGACACGGGCGAAATTGAGACGATGGCGCACCTTTCGGCGGCAAAAATCCTACTGCCCGGCGTCGAATTCATCCTAGACATCGGCGGCCAGGACATGAAGTGCCTGCGCCTTAAAAACGGCGTCATCTCGGACATCCTTTTAAACGAGGCGTGCTCGTCGGGCTGCGGCAGCTTTATCGAAACGTTTGCCTCCGCGATTGGCTTATCCGCCGAGGAATTTGCAAAGTTAGGTTTAGAATCCGCCTCCCCCGTCGATTTGGGCTCGCGCTGCACCGTGTTTATGAACTCGCGGGTCAAGCAGGCGCAAAAGGAGGGCGCAAGCCAGGCCGACATCAGCGCGGGGCTCGCCTACTCGGTCGTCAAAAACGCGCTGTTTAAAGTGATTAAACTGCGTGATGAAAAAGAGATCGGCGACAAAATTATCGTGCAGGGCGGCACGTTTTTAAACGAGTCGGTCTTACGCGCGTTTGAGCTCATCAGCGGCAAACAGGTCGTACGGCCCCGTGAGGCCGGTTTAATGGGGGCTTACGGCGCGGCAAGTTCGGCGCGCAATCAACACACAGGCGGAGAATCGGCGTTAATTACCAAAGAGGAATTAGAAGCACTTAACGTAAAAAAGACGACGGCAAGATGCGGGCGGTGTGAAAACAAGTGCCTGCTGACAATTAGCGATTTCGGCGGCGGCAACCGGTTCATCTCGAATAACCGTTGCGAAAAAGGCGGAGCTGTCGGGAAAAAAGCGGAAATTGTTACAGAAAAACCTCCCAACCTGTTCGACTACAAATACAAACGCTTATTCGATTATAAGCCTTTAGAAATGAACGACGCCGTGCGCGGGCGCGTCGGCATCCCCCGCGTGCTCAACGTATTCGAAAATTACCCGTTTTGGTTTACATTTTTTACAAAATTAGGCTTCCGCGTGGAATTAAGCCCGCACTCCTCCCGCGTCGTGTACGAGCAAGGCATCGAAACCATGCCGAGCGAGTCCGTGTGCTACCCGGCAAAGCTGGCGCACGGGCATATTGCGTGTTTGAGTGAGGAGTTAGGAGTGAGGAGTGAGGAACGAAGGTTGGATAGATACGAATGTACAACGCACCGCTACAGCCGCACAATGAAGGACGGGATTGCGAGCGAACCCGTAGGGGCGGAAGCGCCGAATCCCAACCGTAATTCCTCATTCCTAATTCCTAATTCCTCCTTCATCTTCTACCCCTGCATTCCTTACGAGCTAAAAGAAGACCCGTGCGCCGACAACTGCTACAACTGCCCGATTGTGGGAACATACCCGGAAGTAATACGCCTGAATATGCAGGAAGCGTTTAAAAGTGGACCGTGGACAGTGGACAATGGACAGTTTTCGTGTAATGAATCATTTGTAGGGGCGGATGGCAATCCGCTCGCAATTCGAGTTCCGTCTGTACATTCGGGCGGATTACCATCCGCCCCTACGGAAATCAGATTGCCTCAACCGTCATCTTTTCCCCAACCGTCCACCGTCAACTCTCCACAACCATCCCCCCGCTTCCTCTCCCCGTTCCTCCCCTACAACAACAAAAAAAGGCTCGCAAAACGGCTTGTCGAGGAATTTCCGCACATTCCGGCGGCCGAAATCCGCGCGGCGGTTAAGGCGGGGTATGCGGAGGACGCGGCGTTTAAAGCGGACATCGTGCAAAAAGGGCGCGAGGTTTTGGCGTGGCTAAAAAACACCGGCGGGCATGGGATCGTGCTGGCGGGCAGGCCGTACCACCTAGACCCGGAAATCCACCACGGCATTCCGGAGATGATGACGGGATTCGGGATGGCGGTTTTAACGGAGGACGCGGTGTCGAGCTTTGCCAAGGTTCCGCGCCCGATCCGCGTCACCGACCAGTGGACGTACCACTCGCGCTTGTATTCCGCCGCCAATTTTGTACGTAAAACCGACAACCTTGATTTGATTCAACTCAACAGCTTCGGGTGCGGCTTAGACGCGGTGACCACCGATCAGGTGCACGAGCTATTGGCGGCGGCGGGCAAGCCGTACACCACCATTAAAATCGACGAGGTGAACAACCTGGGCGCGGCAAAAATCCGCGTACGCAGCCTTATCGCCCTCATAAACGAGCGTAAAGCCGCCTCCGTCGGGGCAAAGCCGGTTTCGGCGCCCGAATCCCGCCCGCTTTTCACCAAAAAAATGAAGGCGGATTACACCATCATCGCGCCGGAATTTTCCCCGATTCATTTGGGGATTTTAGAGGGCGCGCTGCAAAAATTCGGCTACAAGATCGAGGTGCTCCCGGACAGCAAAACCGCCATGGACACAGGGCTAAAGTACGTCAACAACGACGCGTGCTACCCGTCCGTGATGACCATCGGGCAAGTGATTGACGCGCTATTATCCGGCAAATACGATTTAAATAAAACCGCCGTCATGCTGACGCAGACCGGCGGGGGCTGCCGCGCCACCAACTACATCGCGCTCTTGCGAAAAGCCTTAGCTGAAACCGGCATGAGCCAAGTCCCCGTCGTCAGCCTTAACTTTGCGGGCTTAGAGAAAAACCCCGGCTTTAAGATGACCATCCCGTTGCTTCTGCATATGGTAAAAGCGGTGGTGTACGGCGACTTATTAATGCGGCTCCTGTACCGGACGCGCCCGTACGAGCGCGAGAAAGGCTCGGCAAACGCCCTGTATCAAAAATGGGCGGAGATTTGCAAAACGGCGATGGCAAACGAGGGCGGCAAGCATTTTGCAGGCAACGTCAAAAAGATGGTGGAGGAATTTGCCGCGCTGCCCGTCCGCAATGAAATCCGCCCGCGCGTCGGTATCGTGGGCGAGATTCTGGTTAAGTTCCATCCCGCCGCCAACAACCAAGTCGTGGAGCTGATTGAGCGCGAGGGCGGCGAGGCGGTGATGCCCGATTTACTCGACTTTTTCCTGTACTGTTTTTATAACGACAAGATAAAACTCGACCTGCTGGACGGCACGCGCCGCAAGCTAATAAGGAGCAACATTTATATCAAATACTTAGAGCACGTTAAAAAGCCCATGTATAACGCCCTTAAAGGCACCGTCTTTGGCGCTCCGACCCATATCGCTAAAATGGCCGCCGAGGCTAGCCGCGTTGTATCACTCGGCAACCTTGCGGGAGAGGGCTGGTTTTTGACGGCGGAGATGCTGGAACTGATGCACGCGGGCGTGCCCAACATCGTGTGCGTCCAGCCCTTTGCATGCCTGCCAAACCACGTCACAGGAAAAGGCGTAATTAAAGAATTGCGCCGCCTCTATCCCCTATCCAACATCGTCGCCGTCGACTACGACCCCGGCGCGAGTGAAGTAAATCAGCTCAACCGCATAAAATTAATGATGAACACCGCGTTTAAGAATTTGGAGGCTAAACCGACAAAATGAACGAGCCTAGCTACACGCTTATTGAAAAAATAGTATTAGACGAACGCGGCATTCTGTATATTATGCCGCAAAAGGGGTCGCTTGAGAAGATTTACAGAAGCGCGACGGGCGTTCGTTGGGACAGCGCGACAGCTTCTCTATGCTCGGAACGCCCGATTGACAACGTTTGGGGTGTTTTGCAATGGTATGCGCAAATGCTGGCGGCGGTAAGAGACGAATACGGCTTATTACTCAAGGCGTACAAGGATACGATCTTTGAAAACATTGGCGACGGTGTCCAAGCGGCAATTTTGGAAGTCAAACTGCCCGGACAAACCAACAATGCCGCTACGGATTGCACAGAACCGATTCTAATAAAAAAAACCAAAAAACGGAGTATGTTTTTTTCGCAAACCGCTTCCAAAAAAGAAGAAACGGCACGGTTGAGCTCGAAGTCGGCATCCGAGATATTTTTGACATCACCTATAACGAGAAATATTCACTTGAAGATTTTTTTAGCCAAGCAGTTATTTTAGCGGGTACATATAATCATAAAGATTATAAAAGCCTCAGCCCTAAAACCTTAGTCATCGATTTATACCCAGCATCAAACCTTCCTATTGTTCTAAAAATAAGCAAGCAAGAGTACTTAATATTAAAAGAAAAATTTCAAAAGCCAATTGCCTTGATTAATAGCCGCCCGACAGAAAGGCCGCCGTGATTGCGCTCTTGAGGAGGTAAAAAGTATTTTCAAACCATTTAAATCCGTAGGATTTTTACGTGAATAACCCCGAGTAAGCTTTGCGCAACTCGGGGTAAAGTGCGGCATCACACAACCGAAACTCCGTAGGAGTTCAATGTGGCGCTTGCGATGTGCAAGGTTTTATGTTGTACTCCTACGGAGTACAGGTGGAGTGTGGTCGCCTGCCCCGAGTTACGCAGGCTTACTCGGGGTTATTCACGTTTTACGCCTACGGCGTATCAGTGGTAAACTTTTTCATAACTGCTTTCACTTTTCATTTTTCATTTTTCATTATCTTCCCTACCCCACTATCATCCTTCCCGGTGCAATTAATCGGTTGGTGCGGACTTTGATGGTAAATTCATAGCCACCGGAATCCGATTCGTCCGTGTCGGCGGTAATTTCGACCGCATTAAAATCCAGCGCCATGTAATTGCTCAATACCGCCGTTACGTCGCTTTTTAGGACGGTCAACAGCGTCTCGATGCCGCTGACCCTGTCGGCCAGCATGACCTGCCGCATACGCTCTTTGATGAGTTCGCTTTGTTTACGCATATATCTCCTTTTAGAAAGCGAATAGCGAATAACGAATAGCGAATAGCGTTAGATAAATGATAAGGGCTCAAATAGTTCTTTCTATTATTCCGGACACTTTTGTTGCGCACATTAACCCAATCTCATCCAACACTATTCACTATTCGTTATTCACTATTCGCTGTTTTAAACTTTCCTTCTCAGACTCCGCTTCAGGTTTCCCCAAAAGCCGCGGTACTTTTTGGTGACGTCAAAAATTTCGGCGGTTCCTAAGTGGACGTTGCGGGCAAACATGTCAAAGGCGGGCCAGCCGTCGGACTTGCGGTTCACCGTAAGCCCCAAATTACTTAAGAGGTTTACCGCGTCGTCCTCGGGGATAACCCCGATCGGCGCGGTTTTTAAAATTTGGCAAATGTCTTGGTAGTCCACCATCTCGGAATTAATCATAAGATCGCCGCGCGCGCGGTTGATTACGACATGGATTTGGCGCTTTTGGTAGCCGGCAAGTAAGCCTATCACCTTATCTGCGTCGCGTATGGCCGAAATATGGGGCGTTGTGACGACGATAGCCTCGTTGCAGGCAACTACCGCGCGATGAAAACCCTTCTCTATTCCGGCCGGGCAGTCCACCAATATGTAATCAAACGAGGGCGATAACACGTTCACCAACGCGCGTAAATTCTGCCCCGTGATGCGCCCGTCGTCGTAGCTGTGCGCGGAGGGCATAACATATAGCCCCGGCACCTTGTCCTCAATCAGAGCCTGGCGCGGGCGGCAGCGGTTTTCAATCACGTCGATGAGGTCGTACACGATTTTGTTTTCGACGTCCATCACGACGTCTAAATTGTTGAGCCCGATGTCAGTGTCGATGAGAACGACGCGCTGCCCTAACTTTGCGAGCGAGCGCCCCAAATTGGCGGTGAGCGTCGTTTTGCCCACCCCGCCCTTGCCGCTGGTGATGACGATTGATCTGGCCATGAAAAACCTCCGGTTTTTCAGTGAATAGTGAATAGTGAATAGTGAATAGTTAGGGATAAGTGTGGGGGCGCAACCGAGCCTATTTCTTTTGTTCCCTAGCGATAGACTTGGCTTACGCGCTTATAAATTCATCTTAAACTATTCATTATTCACTCTTCACTATTCACTAAATCCACTCGCCCAGTATAAGCTCTCCGCCCATCCCCGCCCTATCCTATCCTGTCGAAACACTTGTATTTGTGCCGAAAAAAACTTGTACGTATGCGCATATGAAAATAAAAAACCGTCCGGGAGCAAAGCCGGGCGGAAATGCGATGTATGAACATATGTTTTGCGTTGTTAAACAATCACTCCTTTAAACCAAACCAACCACTCCAAGTAAGAATCCAATATGTTGAATCTCAGTACCAGCGCAGCGAAAAATACCGCCGAAACAATCAAAAACGCAAAAAAATCGCCCCATTTTAGCTTCATGATTTTCATGCGGGTTCGGTTTTTCGCGCCCCGGTAGCAGCGGCTGTCCATCGCGTCCGCCAGCTCGTCGGCGCGGCGAAAAGAGCTTACAAATAGGGGAATCAAAATCGGCAATAAGGCTTTGGCGCGCCGAAACAGATTGCCCGATTCAAAGTCCGCGCACCGCGCCTTTTGGGCGGAGATGATTTTTGTCGTCTCCTCCGAGAGCGTCGGAATCAGACGCAGCGCGATGCTCATTATCATCGCAAATTCGTGCACGGGAAATTTAATCCACGATAATGGCTTTAAAAGCCGCTCTATCGCGTCGGTCAGCTCGACCGGCGTTGTAGTTAAGGTTAATAGCGTCGGGCCGATAATCAGCAGCACCAGACGGCAGGCAAGCATTCCGGAGTTAATGAGCGCCCGGTCGTAGATTTTTATCACCCAAAACTCCCATAAAACCTCGCCCGCGCCCCTGTAAAAAAAGACCGTTAAAACAAGCGTAAAAGCAAGTAAAAACAGAATGGCACGTAAAGACCGGAATAGCTTTAGTATGGGGATGCGCGATACCATGGCAAGCGCAATCAGCAACAAAAACGTGACGCCGAACGCAAAAAAGGTGTCGAGAAAAAAAACCAGTACGATGTAGGCAATCGTCAGGACCAGTTTGATGCGCGGGTCAAGCCGGTGCACCGGCGAATCGGCCGCGTAGTATTGTCCGATGGAAACGTCTTTCATTTTTAAATAACGAATAGCGAATAACGAATAACGAATAACGGGGGATAAGTGGTGGGGAGTTCAAATAATTCTTTCTTTTGCTCCAAAGCGACATGATTGTGAGCTATCAACCCTTTCCCATCCGACGTTATTCGCTATTCGTTATTCGTTATTCGTTTTGCATATGTCCTTCCGATAGTGCATACCCTCGAACTTAATTTGTCCCAGATTTTTGTACGCCTTATCCCGCGCGGCTTCTAAAGTCTCCCCCGTCGCCGTAACGCCAAGTACACGCCCGCCGCTTGAGACAAGCTTGCCGTCCTTAAAAGCCGTGCCCGCGTGGAAAAGCGTGACGCCGTCGTCCAACTCCCCTATCGAAATCTCCTTGCCTTTTTCATACGCCAGCGGGTAACCGCCGCTTACCGCCACGACGCACACGCAAGGCCTTTCCTTCCACGAAAGGGTTACTTTGTCTAAAGTTCCGTCGATGCACGCGTCGAACACGTCCAATAAATCGTTGTTGAGACGCGGCAAAATCACCTGCGTTTCGGGGTCGCCGAAACGGGCGTTGTACTCTAAGACTTTGATTGTGAATTGTGGATGGGGGATGGGGAATGGGGAATGGGGAATGGGGAATGGGGAATGGGGAATGGGGAATGGGGAATGGGGAATGGGGGATTTGGGATTAGAGGTTCGGGGCTCGGGGCTCGTGATTGGATTTTCCGTAGGGGGCGACCCATTGGGCGCCCCGCTGAAACAAACGTTGCTTGTAAGATACGGGGCGCCCAATGGGTCGCCCCCTACGAAATCTTGAACCGAATCCCCTCCGACGTTTTTCGTTTTTCGTTTTTCGTTTTTCGTTTCCCCAACCATCAGCCCAAAATAAATCACTCCCTTAAATTCCCGCCCTTCCGCCTTCAGTGCGCGCACCGTGGGCAGAAAAATTTCGTCGTATGCACGGATGGACATATTGTCCGTATAGCGGGTTTGAGGGCTGAATGTGCCCATTCCGCCCGTATTTAGGCCTCTGTCGCCGTCGAGGGCGCGCTTATGGTCTTGGCTGGACACCATCGGCACCACCGTTTCGCCGTCGCAAAACGCGAGCACCGAAACCTCAAACCCCGTCAAAAATTCCTCGATTACCACCCGCTGCCCCGCGGTTCCGAACGCATTGCCTTGCATGATTTCGCTAAGCCCTTGTTTTGCCTCATCACGCGTAGTACAGATTAACACGCCCTTGCCGAGCGCCAAGCCGTCCGCCTTAATTACCACCGGAATCGGGCAAGTGTCTAAGTACGCATCCGCCGTTTCATAATCCGAAAAAGTTTCGTACGCAGCCGTCGGGATGCCGTATTTTTGCATGAGGTTTTTGGAGAATACCTTGCTCGCCTCAATCTCCGCCGCCCGCGCGGTGGGCCCGAACGCACGATATCCCGCCGCATTGAGCTTATCCACAAGCCCGAGCGCCAGCGGGTCGTCGGGTGCGACCACCGTCATGTAAATGTCGGGGTGCGCGGCGACGAACGCGACGATTTTGTCTAACTCCGTCGCGCCAATTTCACTATGGCATTCGGCTAAGCCCGCAATGCCCGCATTGCCGGGAATCGCGTACATTTTACCGACGCGGCTGGATTGCGCCAATTTCCACGCAATCGCGTGCTCCCGGCCGCCGGAACCGATTAACAGTATGTTTCTTTTCATAAAAAATCCTATAATACGCCGTAGGCGTAACTCATGGACTAACCCGGGGTAAGCGAAGCGCAACCCCGGGTTAAGGGGCATCTCCTCATGTACTCCGCAAGGAGTACAACGTCGCACCCGCTACGGGGTGCGGGAGAGGTGGACACCCTATCCCGGGGTTACGCTTCGCTCACCCCGGGTTATCCACATTCAAATCCTTTCGGATTTGAATTGATTGCTTCATTTTCGCGGGCTTACAATCTCAGAACCTATCTACTGATTTCATACATAAACCGCGTTTTTTATTTAGTGCTTAAAATGCCTCTGCCCTACAAATACCATCGCAATCCCATGCTTGTCACACATATCGATGCTCTCTTGGTCGCGGATGCTGCCGCCGGGCTGGATAATCGCCGCAATTCCGGCTTTGGCCGCTTCTTCCACGCAGTCGGGGAACGGAAAATACGCGTCCGACGCCATCACCGCTCCCCTCGCCCGCTCTCCGGCACGCCCTAAAGCCTGCTTGGCGGCATCAATGCGGTTGGTTTGCCCGCCCCCGATACCGACGGTTTGGTAGATGGTAACGGGCAATTCCCTCGACACGCGGCGCATGGTGTCCTCCTCCAGACCTTCCACTACCGTCCACTGATAATCATCCGTTTTGCCCGCCACCACGATACCGTTGCTCTTGGTGTGTTTCACCACGGCGTACGCAAATTTAAGCCGTGCGAGTTGTTCTTTCGTCGGGGTACACTTAGTAACCACTCGCATTTCCTCGGGGTTATAAAGCGAATCATCCTTGTCCTGCACCAGCAATCCGCCGTATACCTTTTTCATGTCGCGTACCCCCGACATCGAAAGCGATTTAAACAGCTCCGGTATTTGCAAAACGCGCAAATTGGGCTTTTGTTTAAAGATTTCAAGCGCTTCCGGGGTAAAATCGGGTGCAATTACGATTTCCAAAAAGATTTTAGTCAGCTCGGCAGCCGTTTCGCCATCCACCGTGCGGTTAAACGCGACAATCCCGCCGAAAATCGACACGGGGTCGCATTCATAAGTGGCCCGATACGCCCAAAGCGGGCTGTCCGACGCCCCAAACGGGATGTGCGCCAAGCTTGCGCCGCAGGGGTTGGCGTGCTTGACCGCAACGCACGCGCACTCGGAAAACTCGTTCAGTAAATCCAGCGCCCCGCCCGCATCGTTAATGTTGTTGTACGACAGCTCCTTGCCCTGCAATTGCACCGCCGTCGATAGCGAGCCGGGGGCGGGCAACGCGTCCGCGTAAAACGCGCCGGACTGATGGGGGTTTTCGCCGTACCGTAAATCCTGTTTTTTGGTAAAGCTCAGCGTGAGTTCGTCCGGGAACTCAATACCGAGTTGTTTGCCCAAATAATTTGAAATTAAAGCGTCGTAGGCGGCGGTGTGCGAAAAAACCTTATACGTCAGGCGCTTTTTAAAGGCTAAATCAATCCCGGCACCCGCCAGCAAGCCTAAAACCTCCGCGTAGTCGTCCGGGTCTACTATCACGGCAACGTCCTGATAGTTTTTCGCCGCCGCCCGTATCATGGTGGGGCCGCCGATATCGATGTTCTCCACCGCGTCGCAAAACTCCACGCCGGGCTTTAAAATCGTCGCCTTAAATGGGTACAAATTCACCGCGACGATGTCGATGGTGCCGATACCCAATTTTTCGAGCTGCGCCATATGCTCCGGGTTTTGGCGCATCGCCAAGAGCCCCGCGTGCACCGCAGGGTGCAGCGTTTTAACGCGGCCATCCAAACACTCGGGAAAATGCGTCACATCGCTGATTCTGATGTTCGGGACGCCGGCATCCGACAGTGTTTTGGCCGTCCCGCCCGTCGAGACAATCTCAAAGCCGAGCTCTATCAGGCCGTTTGCAAACTCTACGATTCCAGTCTTATCGCTGACCGACAATAATGCGCGTTTTTTCATGGCTCAATTTTAGCAATAATAAAAATTAAAGTCAAGTAAAAACATATTTAAAACGCTTGACAACCTCTTTTTTGTGTGGTATTATTACTGTGCCTTAAGAGGAAGTCCTTTTGGGGCGCCATTGTGGTGACGATAGCGTAGGGGTTCCACCTGTTCTCATTCCGAACACAGAAGTTAAGCCCTATTGCGCCGATGGTACTTGTTTGGCAACGAACCGGGAGAGTAGGAAATTGCCACATCCCAATAAAAATCACCTTAGGTTTTCCTTGGGTGATTTTTTTGTAGGAAGGCGTTGACAAACGCGTACCGAAAGTATTACAATAGACCTATCACCTAAAATACATAGAGGTTTACAACATGTCAAAACAAGAAAAACAACGGAATGAACTCCTGAGAAAGCGGAACGCGGCCAAAAAACGGGAAGAGTTAATCAAGCAAGAAAAACTAAAAAAGCGCCGGAAGCAACTGCGCATCGTTTTGATTGCAAGCGCTGTTACCGCCGTCGTTTTAGCGGGAATCATTACCTTGTCTGTTATTTTCGGCGGAGGGTGCGACTCGCACGCGGGCTGGTGCGACGGGTGCAACGGGAAGGTTGCCGTTTCCGAATGCCACTGTCACGGTAATTGCGCCAACAAAAACTGCAAATGCCACGACGCGCATAGTCACTAATTATGGAAAAACACATCAAAACCGCTGCCGTTTCGGACGCGCCCCTTATCGCTGCGCTGGCCGACGAGATTTGGAAGGAGCACTACTTCCCCATGTCCGGCGAAGCGTACGTTTTGCACCTGTTAAAAACGCTGCAAAGCGAAGAAATCATCGCCGCCGACATCGCGTCCGGCAAAGCGATTTATTATCTTTTGTATTTAGACAATGCGGTTGCGGGCTACTGCGCCGTAAACCTCGAAGAAAACTCGGTATGCCTCTCTAAACTTTACGTAAAAAAGGCATACCGGCAACTTGGCCTCTCGCGCATGATGCTGGACTATATAAAAGAGCACTTCGCTTCAAAAAACTACATCCACCTCATCGTCAACAAGAAAAACGCCGGTTCCATCGCCGCCTACCAAGCTTTAGGCTTTTCCATCACCGGCGAGGTGGTAATCGACGCCGGCAACGGTTTTTACATGTACGATTATGTGATGAAGCTAATGATAAATGACGAGTGTTCGGAAAACTCAAACCATCCGTAGGGGTCGCAGCCGAGTGCGTAGCGCGAACGCCACGCAGTATTTACAAATCGACCCGCGGGCTAATCTGCGGGCTAATCTGTAGATTAGCCCCTACGGTTAGGGATGCTTGTTACATATTCGTAGGGGGTCGGGGCTCGGCCCCCTACGGGAAGATATTGTGACGAGGTTTCCGAACAAATCTGATAATACAAATAGATTCCGGCGACTATTACTTTGTATCCGGCGGTGATTCTTCAAAACGCCTTTGTTTTACTCGTGCCACGTTAGCCAAAACATTAACCGAAAATCTAGCTATTATAGCCAATCTTGCCGTAATATAGACCAAAACCCATAAGGCCGACATTACTTTAAAAGGAACATACATAAAGGAGAACCCAACAAACATCACAAAAAATATTATGTTTTGAAACAAAGTTCTAAAAGAATGAAATTCTGATGCTTCTTTGAAAATTTCGTTTTCGTGCCATATTATTATTGCAAGACACCTAATATCAACTATCGCTTCATATATAAATATTATTGAGCATAAAAGCAATGGGGAAGGAAATATTATCGCGAGAATCACCCATGTTACCACATCCGCAGAGGCGCCATAGTTAACCCCAACAAGCATAAAAACCGCAATGGGTGCGCATATGCACACGCCTACGATACTGGCCGCTATATTGATGCCCATACCGCATACCAAAAGCCGGCGCGCTTTAGGGTCTATCTTTTTCTCTTCCATAATGCCGCCTCCTTTCTTGCGGATACTATTACTGCGACAGTAATATCGCACGCAAACATCGACTGCTGACCTAATCATTGTACTACTATCCGTGTCATACGTCAATAGTTTACGCAAAAAAAGTTTTTGGATTTGATTCCAAAAAACGGGCGTCGAACAATTAACGTTCGACGCCCGTTCAGACTGAAGACAAAACCCCATAAATCGGATTGCGATTTATGGGGTTTTGTGATATAATAGATTTATGTTAAGCGTTAAAGAAAAGGAATCCCGCAAGCAGATAAGATATGTCTGTATCGAGGATTTGGTTCCGCAAAATCATTTATTGCGCAAGGTTGAGAACGCAATAGATTTTGGATTTGTCCGTGCCGAGGTAAAGGATTTATACAGCGTGGACAAAGGCCGTCCGAGTATTGATCCGGTTACGCTTGTGAAGCTGTGCGTCATCAATTATATGTTTGGTTATAACAGTATGCGCCGCACGATTCGCGAATGCGAGGTCAATGTGGCATACCGTTGGTTCATCGGTTATGATTTGACGGAAACGATTCCGCACTTTACGACGTTCGGCAAGAATTACAAACGCCGTTTCGAGGGCACAGACATATTCGAGCGCGTTTTTATACGCGTGTTAGCTATGGCGATTGAAAATGGGCTTGTAGATAAAAGTACGGTATACATAGATGGAACGCACATCAAAGCAAACGCGAACACGCACAAAAACTACAAGAAGTTAGTGGAGAACGAAGCGCGAAGTTACGACGCGCAGCTTCGTAAGGAGATAAACGAGGATAGAGAAGAATACGGCAAGAAACCGTTTGACGATGACGATGAAAGCGGCGCACCGGAGCAAAAGGAAATAACGGTTTCCAAAAGCGACCCCGAAAGCGGACTTTTCCATAAAGGCGAACACAGAAAATGCTTTGCGTACAACGCCCAAGTCGCATGTGACAAGCATGGCTGGGTGTTGGCGGCGACGGTAAACAGCGGAAACAAACACGACAGCACGCTGTTTGAGGAAGTTTATGAGACCGTAAAAGAAAATGTCGGCAAGCCCGACGCGGCCGTTTTAGACGCAGGGTATCTAACGCCCCATATTGCAAAACACTTAATCGACGATTGCGTAGATCCGTATATGCCCTACAAGCGCCCCATGACAAAGAAAGGATTTTTCCCGAAATATGAATATGCCTACGACGAATACTACGACTGCTACGTTTGTCCAAACAACCAACCCTTAGAATATTCCACGACCAACCGTGACGGTTACCGCGAATACAAATCCAATCAAAAAATATGCGTAAGCTGTCCGCACCGCGAACAATGCACCCTAAGCACGAATCACACCAAAGTCGTAACCCGTCACATTTGGCAAGATTATTTGGAACTCGTCGAGGATAACCGCCATACCAAAAAAGGCAAAGAGGTTTATGAGCGGCGAAAAGAAACGGTAGAGCGTGTGTTCGCCGACGGGAAAGAAAAGCACGGGCTTCGGTTCACCCGCCACAACGGCTTAGCGAAAGTTAAGACGCAGGTTTTGCTTACCTTCATGGTCATGAATCTCAAAAAACTGGCCAAGCTGACGGGTGGAGTACCCGCGTTTTTTCAAGTTGTCTGCGGCTTTTTTCACTTCCGCCGTAAAAAACTCGCTTTATAGAGGGAAATCTAAAAAATAAAATCCCAAAACAACAAAAGGCACTTCGCAAAATTCGCAAAGTGCCTTTTGTCTGCGGTCTGACAGCCCTACAATGACGTAAGGCTGTGTAATTTTCCTACCCCCACCGAGAATCGAACTCAGAACTGGGTCTTAGGAGGACCCCGTTATATCCATTTAACTATGGAGGCAAAATATTAACTTTTTGGGGCTTTTGAAAGGATGAATAATATTTTTTGATACTTTTTTGATACTTTTTTTTCGCGTAATTTGAGTAAAACACCCTATTTAGCGTTAAAACTGCGGATTTTACACAATATACGGCAGTTTTTGAGGATATAGCGGTTCCTTAGGAGGGGGCTGTTATATCCATTTAACTACGGAAGCAAGGGGGAACGGTTAGAGTATACCGAACCCACGGAGAAATGTCAAGCAAAACGGCATCAGCCGATCGGCACTATCTTTGCGGGCCGACCGCCGTCGGGGATGGCAAAAGATTCGTCGGCGGGCGGAACACCGATTTTGGCGGCGGAGCTTGTGACGGCCGCTCCGTTTATAAACTCAATGACGCGCTTTGGTGGCGTCGTGCTTCCGCTGCCGGAGTTGTCGCCCGTTCCGTTGATGACGTGGCGGATAAAGCTGGTGGCGCGGTTGCCGCCCAAGCCCACCGTGCAAGCGTGCACGACGAATACGTCGGGTGCGTGCGGGACTTCGATCGCGTTTTGTATACGCACCGTAGCCGAACCGTCTCTAAGAGCGCCTGTGCGGTTAAACACCTCGTAGATGCCTAATCCCGCCGCAAAGTGGTTTTTGACGCCGTTGCCCACCTTATACGCGGCGTACCCCTCCACCGTTCCGTTATGACTCATGTACACGGACTGGTTGGTCGGGTCATAGGGCGTTTCGCATTGATAAAAATACGTGCGTCCGTGCTCGCCAAGCCACAGCGTTTGGTATTCTTGAAAGTGTTCGACAAACAAGCCGTACACCGTCACGTTGTCGCCGCTTACCAGCAGGCCGAATCTCGAGGTATTCATCTCCCAGCCGACAGATTTTTGGCGGTCGGCATTCAACGCGGCGTAGGCCGGGTGTGAGCCGGAGGTCACCTGGCCAATCGGCACGCCCAGTTTTAGGTCGGTCATGCCGTGGTCGGCGCGCCAAATCCACGAATGGTCCACGATAACGTTATTAGAATTGATTTGCAGCGCGACGTCCACGTTGGTAGATTTGCGGAATCCCCCGTTCCTAAAAATCAGGTCGGAAAGGACGGTGGGGTTTTGCGCGTGGCTCTTATCCGCGCCCACATCCCCCGCCCGCGCCAGATACACCGAATCCTTGCCCGAATCCAGCATGAGCGCAGCTGCCGTTACGCCGGGCACGTCGCCTAG
>Ga0123356_10001219_pt1 | contig 28574 bp, 21 predicted proteins | sample TergutEmb28metaG_2_FD_92546 | JGI IMG/M metagenome (GOLD analysis project Ga0123356, IMG submission 92546) | Embiratermes neotenicus P3 segment gut microbial communities from Petit-Saut dam, French Guiana - Emb289 P3 | ecosystem: Host-associated > Arthropoda: Insects > Digestive system > Gut ...
ACCCCCGAAGCCTCAATAAGGATTTTTTCGCCCTTTTTAAGTGCGCAGGAATAGTGTAATAGATTCTTAGCAAGTGTTTTTATTCTTAAATCAATCATATCTTTTTTGAGGGTGCAGGTTGCAGGTTGCAGGGTGCAGGGTTGGATTCTAAATATCATTATTATTTAATCCGCAATTCTGAATTCTGAATTCTGAATTCTGAATTAAACAGAGAATGCTTTCCGCGTTCTCTGTTATATTTCGTCACTATCGTCATAAGTAGGTGGCAGAATTATGGATTCAAGCTGTTCTTTTGTGTAAGTTTGCTTAATAATTCCGTCATTTTTGGGGTTATAGGGTTTTTGGGTGCTTATCGTTCCCGTGCCTGTGGCGGTTAAAAACTCAGATAGTTCGCTTCCGCTTAAGCCCTTTTCTTTTGCCACAGACAGTTTTTTTGCTATTGCGGTAAAGGGGAAAGGGTTGCCAAGCACGAATTTTGCAGTTTCAAGCACCGTTTCGTGCGAAAAACCCCAATCTTCAATAATTGTTTTGTAAATTTCTCTATCCTTATTTGCCACAAAGCCCGAACTTCCTGCCGTCAAAAGCACTTCTTTAATGCTGTTATCTGCCTGAATTTGCCTATCAATATACGCGTTTATTGATTCCGTGGTTAGTGCAGACACGCTGTAAAACTTCTTTACCACATTGTTCATAGAATCAAGCGAACGCACATTTTTAATAAAGCAGTATTCCGCCACAGCCATTAAGGCTTCGTCTGTAAAGCCGTAGCTTTTCCACGGATTTATGTAAAATTTAACGGCGGAATCAAGAGAGGCATAATATAGCCCTAAAGTGCGCGATATATTTACCGCAAGGTTTTTCACGCTTTCTTTTTGTGCGATATACGCTTCCGCGTCAAATAGATTTATGCAACCTGCCGTCTTTAACTCTGCCAAAAGCAAATCAAGCCTTTCCATTCCGCCACGCTTTTTTAAGGATTTTGCCACGAAGATTATCAGCCCCAAATCGTAATTATATTCCTTAGTCCATTTAAGATAAATTTGCCTTTCTTCATACCCCGCAAGCGATTTTAAGCCAAGCGCACGGTAAATTGCCTGCATATCTTCATTATTTAATTCAAGTTCTTCAATATGCGTTGCCACTGCTAATTCGCTATAAGAACCCTGCCTTGCAAAATCCTCAGCGGTTTTCAAAATCTTTTGCACACTTACGCGGTTAATATTTTTGCAGTATTGTACAATCCTCAACATTGCGTTAATATCCATTTTGTACGCTTCCATAAGGCTACAAAAATTCACAATTTCTTCTTCGGTGAACACTTTTTCGGGGAAAATTCTATATAAATCTTCCACAAAATCCTTATATTTAACCGCATTTATCTTCACTATCGGCTTTAATGGTGCTTTTATCGGCAAAAAAGTCACAAAGTCTTCATTCGCACCGCTTGGTAGCAAAACTAAATCCTTTTCCGCCCAAAATTTAAAAGCCTGCCTAACTCTTTCCTTAGTCAAGTTTAGCTTAAGCGCAATGCCGTCTATATTATTCCCGCTTTCGCTTTGATTTTGCGCAAGGTGCAATCCGTAAAGATAAACTTTAATATCAGTGCCGTCCGCCTCGGCAAGATACGCCGAAAAAAAGACATTCTCAATCCTTGTTATTCCCTCTTTTATTAAGTTTTTGCTTAATTTGCAGAACATTTTTTGTAATTATGAATTCAGAATTCAGAATGCAGAATTGCGGAATTATTTATAATGAGATTTAGATTCCTTCATTGTGCGCTGTGCGCTGTGCATTGTGCGCTGAATAATTATTTAACTATTGCATTACCTATTACTTTATAGTATAATATTAGTTGTGTAATTTTGCGTTACGGCAGGTTTGCGAAGGTTACTTCGGATTTAAATAATATCACAAACCACACAAGTGCGCAACTAAATCGGAGGGTTTATGAATTTCAAATCCATTGCTTACAGCGGTATCGGCGGTGCAGAAGGCGACACGGTGTTTAACGCCACAAAAAAGGGGCTATCCTTTTTTTCTGCCAAAAACGGGCAATTAGTGGCAGACGCGGTTTTGCTTGCGCTTTTTGGTGCGGAAGGTGATTTTTCAAAAATCACTGCACCTGCCGAAATTTTGGTTTCATTTGAAAGTGGCGGTAAAGATTTTAAGGTTAAGCGCGTTTTCTTAGAACAGGACGGCGAAATCCTTGAGGACGCAGTTTTAATGGGCGCAGACGAAGAAGTTTTAACAGAGGGTAGCAACAGCGTACACCTTGCGGTAGAAGAACTTTCAGGCACAAATAAAACCGCTTTTGAAAAACTTTTCGTAATGGATAAAAGCCTGCCTAAGCATATTTTAAAAGGAACAGACGCGGAATCTTTAATTAAAGAAGTTTATGAAAATCTGCCCAAGAACACTGAAATCGGTGAAAAGATTAAGGATTTAAAATTAAAACTTAGCGAAGCGGAAAAAGCTATCGCCTTAAAGCCTTACACCCGTGCTGAATTTGCAAAGCAGGAAGGCATTGTTCTTGATTCAAAAAAATCCGCAGAAACAATTAAGGCGGGGCTTCGTGAAACTTATCTTAAACTTGCCGAAACATTTGCGGTAAGCGGTAACAGCGAAGTATCCGAGATTTTATCCCGTTGCGCAGTGATTGAAGGCGAAATTAAGGGTGAACTAAGCGAACTTGCAAAATGCCAAAAGCAAATCGCCGAACTCTTAAGCAAGAACGGCGAAGCCACAAAAAGCCTTAAGCGCGCAGAACAAAACTATATTATTTTAAACGAAGCGGAAACAAGTTCACGCAAAATGCTTAATTCGCTTGTGCTAAAATCTGCGGAAAACCCCTTAAACTATAATATTTATGACAAATTAAGCCCCTATTTAGAAGAGGCAAATAAAGAAGTTGCGGTGCTTGAACAAAAAAGGCTTAAACTTGAAGATGAAATTATGCTTACCGCCGAACTTGTGCTTGAACTTTCCGAAAGAAGGCAAGCGTTAAGGTGTTGCGCCACTTATAAAAAGAATGTGAACGAAGCGGTAACGCTTGAATCTCAGCTTAAAGTGCTAAACAGCGATTCAAGCGTGCTAAATGAAGAACTTAAAAACAATGAAAGTGAACTCAGCGAAAAAAGCGCGGAACTTACCGCTTTAATTGAGGGCGCGGAAGATATCGTAAGCAGGCAAAGCGCACTTTCCGCTGAAATCCGTGGCGGTTTTGAAACATTTAGCGAAGCAATAAATTACGATGCCGTTTTAAAGCATGAAATCTACGAAAGCAGTATTTCCGTGGGGGTTCTTCTTAAAGAACTTTCGGATATAGACGGACGCGATGCTAAAATCTTAAAAGAAATTGAAAATGAAGGCGCACTTAAAGCCCAAACCGCGCAAAAAATGTCCGCAGTTGAAGAATATGTGCAAACCTTGGAAGAAAAGCTGAATCTTTTGGAAGAAAAGCGCGCGGAATACGATAGCTTTAACCGAATGAGGGAAATTTCAGACGCCCTGCTTTACGGCGATCGTTGCCCTGTTTGCGATAATGCGGTTTCTGTGAAAAGCGAATTGCCTTTGAGAAACACCAAGCCGATAGTTAAGCAAATTGAAGCTATCCGCGCGGAAATGGTAAAAAGCCGTGATGCAATCACCGAACTTATGGGCGGAATCGCAAGGCTTGAATCTGCAAAAATGGCGCATGAGGCGTTTATTGAAACTTCCGCAGGCGAAAAGGAACGCATTTATAAAACCATTGAATCTTATCTGCAAAAGCACGAAGTTGCCACCCCTCAAGAACTGCATGAAAAGGTGCTTTTAATAGCGCAAATTGCGGATAACAGGCTTGCAAGGTTTGACGAATTCCGCATGAATGAAATTGAAACCTCACGCACAAGAGAGGCGCAAGCAAGGCTTAATATAAGGATTACCGAACTTTCGGATAAGATTATCCCCTCTTTAAAAGCAAGAACAAGCGCGCTTACCGCTGAAATCAGCACGCTTACGGCTTCTCACGATAAGTTAAAAGAGGCATTAAACGGCGAAAACGGCAGTGATTTGGTGCTAAATTTAAGAATTTCCGAAAAAGAATATGAAACCGCAGAGGACGAACTTTCCGAAAAGAACGAAAGAATGGAATATCTTAAAGAAGAATGCAGAAAAGTGGAAAAACTTATCAATGCGCTTACCGCAAGATCTGTGCCGATTACTGCTGACGGCAAAGAGTATTCTTTCCCCGAATTCACCGTGAAAGCAATCATGCACGATATCGGCAAAATTGTTATTGAATGTGAAAAAATAGGCAAAGATAAGGAAGAAGCCAAAAAGCAAATTCTTGCGCTTCAATTTATTATCCGCAAGCAAAAAGCACAGCTTGAAGAACTCTCTCATGACGCAATAGCCAAAGAAAGCGCGATAAACGCAAAGCAAGGAATTCTTAAAAATCTTTCCGAACGCTTTAAATCTGCCGATAAATCCGAAGCAGGCAACCTTTCAAAGGACTTAGAAGAAAGGCTTAACGCTTTGCACGCAACCGAAAAAGACGCATATAAAGCCATGGCTGAAGCGGAAAGAAAATTAAAACTTTTCAAAGAACATAACGAAGGAATTGAATCCGCAAACGAAAGCGCACGCGTGCTTAAAGAAAAACTTAACGGCGTTTTGAGTGCGGAAGCCCTGCTTCCTAACGGCGAAGATATTCCTTTTGGCGAATTCAGAAAAGCCCTTGCAAGCGAAACAAATGCGGAACTAACTTCCCTTTCGGGCGGAAAATTGCGCTTTGAATTATCAAAAGCAGGCAAGCCTGAAATTAAGCTAAGCAAGGATAACAAAGCAGTGGCGGAATCCGATATTGGCGGTAAGGATAAAACCGCAGTGGCTTATGCAATGGTTTTTGCTTTCAGCAAGATTCTTAAAAACCTATCTTCACACAACCTTATTTGCGCTGTGAATATGAGTGAGGACGAAATTGCTGATCTAAACTTAGAGGCATAACAAAATTATGAGTGTTTTAAAAATATTAAATGTAAGCAAACGCTATAACCGCCGTTCCGCACCGCCTATTGTTGCGGTTGACAATGTTTCCTTTGAAGTAAACGCAGGCGAAATTGTGGGCTTTTTAGGGCCTAACGGGGCAGGCAAATCCACCACTATTAAAATGATTGCAGGGCTTGCCTCACCCACTTCGGGCGATATTGAAATCTTGGGCGAATCCGTGCTAAAAAACCGCGAAAAAGCAATGCAGTTTGTGGGCGGTGTTATTGAAAATCCCGATCTTTATCTTGATTTTTCAGGCTATAAAAACCTAATGTATTTTGCGTCCTTGCAAACCCGCGAAAGTTTAATAAAAGCAGGTGAAGAACAGGCTTACGCAGGTTTAAACAAGCGCGAAACTGCTAAAAAGCGGGTAGGCGAACTTCTTGATTTGGTGGGGCTTTCCTCAAGGGCAGGTGACGCGGTTAAAAAGTATTCACTTGGCATGAAACAGCGTCTTGGGATAGCGCAAGCCCTGCTTTCGTATCCCAAACTGCTTATTTTGGACGAACCTGCTAACGGCTTAGATCCAGCGGGCATTCATGCGGTAAGGCTACTTTTAAGAAAACTTGCAGACACGGAAGGCATGGCAATCCTTGTTTCAAGCCACCAGCTTGCCGAAATGCAATTGATGTGCGATAGGGTTTTAATAATCAATAAAGGCAAGATTCAAACTGAAAAAACAACAAGCGAACTTGACGCTGAGGGCAGGACGCTTGAAGAGGTTTTCCTTGAAATAACGGGGGGTGGGTTTTAATATGTTCGGCAGACTATATGTGAGTGAACTTGGAAAATTATTCCGCCCAAAAACCGCCATTGTTATAGGCATAATTTTGATTCTTCTTTTTACTTTAATGACTTTGATTTTTGAAGTAATCCCTGCGCTTTCCGCCTCTGATAACGCAGACGATTTAGGGTTAAATATTGAGGACGCAGTTGTGTTCAGGGTTACCAAAGAGGAAATTGATTCCTTGATTTTGGACGCGCAACTTTCCTTAAAAGCAAAAGAGGAATCCGTTAAAAACGGCAATAGTTATTTCTTTTACGCAGGTAACGATATGATTTATTCTGCGAAATCCGAACTTGCAATTTATCAATACATTAAGGCAAACGAACTTTACGACACGGATTTAAGGATTTACGGCGGTGCAGGTGCAAGCACCATTTTTGCCATGTTTTCAGGAAGTGCCTCTGATTACATTCCCGCAATGACTGCCGTACTTGCAGGCGTGCTTGTGGTTTACGCGTTAATTATCGGTTCGGGCGCGTTTGCTTCGGAATTAAAAAGCGGTACGCTTAAACTTGTGCTTTTGCGCCCTATCCTGCGCGAAAAACTTGCACTCGCAAAACTTCTTGCGGTTCTCACGATAGTTACCGTGGCATTCACCCTCGCATTCTTGCTTACCATTATTTTTGCATACGCACGCCACGGCACGGATAATTATCTTCATGTGTTTGTGTTTAACGCGCGCACGCCCTTTGCTGTGCGTGGCGGTTATGTGGCGTTCCACACCTTTATGGTTAATTGGGTGGAACTTATGGCATATTCAATTTTTGCATTCTCAATCGGCACTCTCACCAAAAACCGCGTAATGGGCATTGCCCTGCCCCTTGGCGCAAGTATGCTTAGCTTTATTGCCCAAATCGCCTGCCTTGGCAGATTCTGGCCCACAAATGTTATCGTGTTTGACGCATACTTCTCTTCCTCAGCACTTTCGGGCGCGCTTGGTGGCGGAATGCTTGCCACGGTACTCTTCGGCGGAAGTAACTTTTGGATTGCAATAAGTATGTTCGTTATCTATATCGGCGGATTGCTTGCAAGCGCGTTCCTTGTATTCAAAAAACGCGATGTTGCGTAGTGAAATCTGTTCAGCGAACAGATTTCAATAAAGTCGCGTGCCTTGCACGCTTGTGAAGACGGCTTCGCCTTGTGAAGACGCAAACAAGTTTGCTTGTGAAGTGTTGCTACGCAACATGAAGGAATGTTTTATATAATTATCCATAATAAGGCGAAGCCGTCTTCACAAGCGTAGCGTCTTCACGCGCCAAAGGCGCACTTCACAAGCGAAGCGTCTTCATATTGCAAATTAAGCAACGCTTAATTTGCGAGGTTCCCTCACCCTCAAATTAAAAAGGAGTTTATAAATGAGTTTTCAAAAAGTTTTAATCACAGGTACTTCCCGTGGCATCGGGCTTGCCACTGCTGAGAAGTTTTTAAGCACTGGGCATGAAGTTGTAGGAATTGATATCTTGCCACCCCAAAAAGAAATGGTTGGTAATTGGCAGTTTTTTAACGCAAATGTTGCTAAAAAAGAGAGTTTACCCGATATTTCCAATATTAATATCCTTATAAATAACGCAGGCGTGCAAGACGAGGAAAATGCAATTGCAGTTAATTTAGTGGGGTATTATAATGTGGCGGAAAAGTATGCGTTTTTAAAAAGTGTTAAATCCGTTTTAAATATTAACAGCATTGCGACTCACACAGGGATTGAACTTCCGCTTTATTGCGCTTCACAGGGTGGCAGGCACGCGTACACCAAAAACCTTGCGCTAAGGCTTGCGAAAAACGGCGTAACCGTGAACAGCATAAGCGCAGGCGGTGTGATTACTGATTGGAACAAAAGCATTCTTGAGGATAAAAAACTTTACGCGGAAGTTATCGGTGAAACGCTTTTAAAGAAGTGGGCGGACGCAAGCGAAGTTGCGGATCTTGCATATTTTTTAACCGTAACAAACAAAAGCATTACAGGGCAGGATATAGTTATTGATAACGGCGAAATGGCAAGCTATAACTTCGTAAACGATTCCGAAATCCTAAAAAAATTCAATAATTCCGCAAATCAAAAATAAATTCGTATGAAAAATTTAATATCTTCTTTAAAACTAAAAATAAATTCCGCACCATTAAGCACTTGGTTCACCGTTTTCGTATCGTTGTCCGTGCTGTTTTTGGTTCTTATGAACCTCTTTGCAATGCGCCCTGTGGGTTGGGGTGATTTTATGCTTACGAACGCAGGGCTTTTGCTTATTGCCCCTGTGCTTGTGCTTCAAAATGTTATCGGCGAAGTTTGGGGCAAAAAAACCGCGCTTAAAGTAACGCTTTTTGCAATTTTATGCCAAATTTTTATTGTGATTTTATCCGAAATTGCAATTATTCTTCCCACAAATAACAAAGAAGCGTCAAGCGCTTGGGCAAATGTTTTCGGCAGTCAATGGCGGATAGTAACCGCGTCAATAACCGCTTTTGCGGTAGGAAGTGTGCTAAATATTCTTGTTTTTGCCAAAATCCGTGAAAAATCCCAAAACAAAAACGGCAATTTCAAATGGCTTTACCTCATTGCCTCATTCATAAGCACCGTGATTGCGCAATTCATTGATTCCACCCTCTTCATGCTTCTTGCGTTCGCGCCTGTGGGCTTACCCACCTTTGAACTTCCATTGAAAGACATTTTCACAAGCATAGCAGTAGGCACTGCCGTTCAGCTTCTGCTTGAAACCACCCTTGTGCTTGCCGTTGCCATGCACCTTGCGAAGTATCTTAAATCGCGCACAACCCAAGCGGATATTGAGAATACTAACCAAAATATCTAAGGAACAATTTATGATATTTTGCATTTTTAGTTGTTTTTGTTCCTCTGTTGTGGATTCTAAATCTCATTAAGAGTAATGACGACTTACGATTTACGAATGGCGGATTCTAAATCTCATTAGTTAATTAATCCATAATTCGTACTTTGTACTTTGTACTTATCTATAATGATATTTAGATTCCACCATTGTGCGCTGTGCATTGTGCGCTGTGCGCTAATAAATAAGTATACCCCGCACACTTTTGTGATATAATGTTTCTATTATGATGAGATTTGGTTCAAGCAGTAATTTTGCAATTAACAGGTTAAGAAGAGATGCGGAAAGTTCGCAGGTTGAAAATGTGGCAACAAGGAAGGGTGTGGCTATTAAAACCGTGTACTTCTCTGCATTGGCGATAGCCTCAGCGGTATTAACCTATATGTTTATTGTGTATAGGATTATGATGCCGTTAATTGAAAGCGGGGCAGATGTTTCGGGGCAAATGGGGCTTTTGTCTGTTTTGCTGATTGTGGCAATTGTGCTAACCCTTGTTTGCGCCATTGCTTGCATGTTTTCAATTAAGGCTGTGCCTATTATGGGTTCGCTTTACGCGGTGTCGCAAGGCTTTCTTTTGGGGGTAATTTCCACCTTTGCCGAAATCGCCTATCCGGGGGTTGTGTTTTCCGCACTGCTTGCAACCACAGCGGTTTTTGCGGTTATGAGTGTGCTTTATTATAGCGGAATCGTGAAAGTAACGGATAGGTTCAGGGCATTCATGATGGTTGCCCTAATTTCCGCCGTGGTTTGCAACCTTTTAATGTTTGTGCTAAGCCTAATAATCCCTGCCCTAAGAAACACCTTTTACGGTAGCGGACTTTTAAGCATTGGAATTTCTGTGATAATGGTTGCCATTGCGTCCTTAATGCTTTTAATTGACTTTAACATGATAGATAACATAGTGGAACGCGGAATGGATAAAAAATACGAATGGGTAGGCGCATTTAGCCTAACCGTTACGCTTATTTGGCTTTATATGGAAATTTTGAGGCTACTGATTAAACTTAGAGGCAGGCGGTAGTTTCAGCGCACAGCGCACAATGCACAGCGCACAATGGTGGATTCAAAATCTCATTATTGATAAGTACGAGGAAAGCGGGCAAGTTATCCTATTTTGAACATTTGAAAAGCCTGGCAAGAAAACACTTCTTCTTTTCAACATTAACTTGCGTGTTGACTTGGGTAACTCTTGTTTTTTTCTCGTTGTTTACCATGTTGCCACCCACATTGATAGGATTTCTTTTTAGTTTGTTTTTGTTGCCAAAATTGACATTATTATTGACTGTTGTATGACCTGCGGAAGCCTTCTGCGCTATCACTTCAGCAACATTTTCGTCTACTCTTTGTGCCATTTTTTCTAAATCGTCAAAAACTATTTCTGCTTTTGCTAATTCAGTGTTTTTCTGTTCGTCGTTCATGTTTTTGTTCCTCTCTTTTGTTTTTATTTATTTTTAGTTTTAAATAACTATCCGTTATCCTCTTCTGTTTCAAGTTGCCAAGCCAAAATCGGCAAGCCGTTTTCTACCGCTATCCATGCGCTACCGCCTGCATTAAGTGTGTCGGCTAAATCAAACATAGCTTCTATTGTGGTGTGGCTTGTTGTTCCAAGGCTTGTAGGTATGCCCCTATCGCTTTCTAAACCAAAAGCGTATTCAGCATCACCGTCTGCATGCGTAAGCCAATGTGCATTGCTAATTGTTCCCATGCTACCTCTACCCACAAAACCACCTGCGAAAGAAGAACCCTCACCACTATTAGTTGAGTTTATTTTGCCAGTGTTGTAGCTATTTGTTATACTGATACTGCTACTGTTTGCAGAACCCACAAAGCCACCACCATAAGAAAAATAATAATCGGTAACAGAAGTTGCGTTTATATCGCCAGTGTTGTAGCTGTTTGTTATGCTGATACTGCCACTGACTGCAAAACCCACAAAACCACCTGCAAAAGAAGAATCCACACTAATATTAGTTGCGTTTATTTCGCCCGTGTTGTAGCTGTTTGTTATGTTTATCATCCAATTATTATAGCCCACAAAACCACCTGCAAAAGAAGAACTTTGCCCACCACTAGTCGCGCTTATATTGCCCGTGTTGTAACTGTTTGTTATGGTGGCATTTCTGCCAACACCCACAAAACCACCTACAAGAGAAGAACCTCTACTATTAGTTGCATTTATATTGCCCGTGTTGTAGCTGTTTGTTATGGTAATTCCGTTGTCGTTGTAGCCCACAAAACCACCCGCAAAAGAAGATCCATTATCTGTTGCGTTTATATTGCCCGCGTTATAGCTGTTTGTTATATTTAATCTTGTTTCCGCCCTTCCAATCAAGCCACCAATCGCGACAGTCGTGGAAGTAACGGCAATATCACCCGTTGCAGAACTTAATGTTATATTCGCCTCAGATATATTAGCTAATAGCCCAACCAAACCGCCGACATTCGCTGTACCCCGTCCGTCTGCAATCGTAATTTGTACATTTGAACGGCTATTCGTTATGTTATTTTCCAACCTGCCCACAATACCACCAAAGTTTATTGTGAATGCGTTTAAGTCCACATGAGTGAGTATTCCTGAAGTTTCCACATTCTCAATTTCGCCCATACTTAACCCTGCAAGTATGCCTGCAAAGTTGGGTGCGGTTACGCTTGCGTTAAGTATGTTTAAGTCAAAAACTCTTGCGCTTGCGCCTATAACCGCAAACAGCCCAGCATGGAAACCGTTTGACACTATGGTTAAATTGTTAATCGCAAAATTACCACCGTTCAATACGCCGTTAAATGGTGTTTGTTCGCTAAATAGGGGTGCAAAATTACTTATATCGTTTAAATTTATGTTGCTTTGCAATATGTAATTTGCGGTTGGGTGCAATTCCATATTTGCTAAATGCGTTGCATTTGCAATTTTAAAAGGTGCTTCAAGTGTGCCGTTGCCACCTGCAAAATCAACATAATTTTCAAAATATGCGGTAAATGTTAAGTTTTCCGTTATATTGTTATCTATCCTTTGCGCCGTAGTTAGCCCATCGCACCACCTCACAAACCTATAATTTTGATTTGGCACTGCAAATGCTTGCAACCCATTTTCGCCACCTCGTATGGTTTGGTGTGAGAAACCGCCTATCGTTCCGCCTATATCGGCGAGGTAAATCACGGTAAATGTGGGTATCAATTCAAAACTTGCGGTTACTGCTATATCTGCCGTTACTTTTATATCCGTTCTTGTTGCCGTTGTTGTTCCGTCCGTCCACTTTATAAATCTAAAGCCGTTAAGAGGTATTGCCGTAACGGTTGTGCCGTCCTCATCTTTAACTATCGTTTGCGGTGTAGTTCCCTCTATTGTTCCGCCTGCCCCTGCGGTGTAAGTTAATGTGTAAGTGGTAAATTCAAAATTTGCAGTTACAGTTAAATTTGAGGCTATATTTATATCCGTTCTTGTGGCTGTGGTAACACCGTCTGTCCAATCCAAGAACACATAATTGCTATTTGGTATCGCGGTTACCCCAGTTCCGTTTTTTCCCTCTTGAATGGTTTGCGGTGTTGTTCCCTCTATTGTTCCGCCTGCCCCTGCGGTGTAAGTTAATATAAATGTGGGTATCAGTTCAAAGTTGGCAGTTACAGTTAAATCTGCCGTTATGTTTAAATCTTGACGAGTGGGAACTGTAACCCCGTCACACCAATCAACAAATCTATAACCGCTATCAGCCACAGCCACAACAAGTGTGCCGTTTGTTCCGCTTTTTATAATTTGGGCTACTTCGCCAAGTATACTACCGCCTTCCCCTGCGCTGTAATTTAATGCAACTGTTACTATGGATTCGTTCGTTCCCTTTAGCCATTCTAAGAAATCAGCCTGCGTTCCCGTATGCCCCTCGTCTGCATAGTCCACGATTAGTAAGTCTAAATACCCCTCACAATACCGCTTTTTATTGCCAAAATGCCGTTATTTTGAGCATTTTGGATAGTTGCCGCCGACCGGCTCGTGATTTTTCAGAACCTTACTTTTGGTTGACTATGAGGCGATAAGGTGTGAGCGGTACTATAAACTTGATTTCATCTTGATTGTTTTCATAGATTTACTTTTGGTTGATTGCACTTTTTTTGCAAGATTTACTTTTGGTTGATTACAACCCCCAATGAAAAAAGCCCGCAATTTCATCGTTTTCTTACGACAAAATCGCGGGCTTAATTACTCTGCTTTTTAGGGATTATCTTACAAATTTTGCTCTTGGTGACGGTACGCCCTCGGCAGGGTTTTCGGGAATTATTACATCGACCGAGGGCGCGTCGGGCGTTGCCTTTACTTGCAAACCGTTCTTAAACTCAAAGGTTATGTCTTCCCTGTTCCTTATGATAACGTTCTCTAAAAGCCTAAGGGGCAGGTCTTTGGCAAACTCCGTCTGTTCCCTCTCGGTCTGCAAAAACGACCTTATGGCTTCGAGTTTTGCTTTTTCCAATGCCGCCGTTCCGCTGACCTCGGTCACGCTGTCGCGCTCGTCAAACAACTCGTCAAGCCGGTTTTTCAAGTTATCGGTTTGTTCCCGATATTCCTCCTGCCCGATTTCACGGCTCATACGCTTTTTACTGAGTTCCATAATCTCGGATTGCAGCCGCTCTATTTCCGCCTCAATGTTGTACGCTTGGCTTTCATCGAAGCCGCCGGTTTCCTCTACTGATTCGGCTATGATGACTTCAAGTTCATCGAGTATCGCCTGCCTGTCGGCAAGCAAGCCGTTTAAGGTTCTTACGAACAACTCCTCCAAATACGCTTCCTTTACGGGCAGTTGCGTGCACCGCTCTGCGCCGTGTTGCATATGGTTGTAACAAGTCCAAACCGCCTCCGCTCTCGGAGGATTCGTCTTGTTGAAGCGGTATGTATGCCTTCGGAATTTGAAGCCGCACTCTCCGCAAACGATAAGGTTGCTGAAAGGGAATTTGCCGCTGTATCTTCCGCGCCCCGTCGTACCGCTGCTCCTAAGCCCGTTACGGCGCTCTATTTCCGCTTGAGCAGCGGCGAAGGTCTCACGGTCGATTATGGCGAGATGGTTATTTTCAACATATTTTTGCGGTATCTGCCCCTTGTTCTTGGTCGGGTAAAGTTGCATGAAGTCCGTTTTGAATGTCTTTTTTAGAAGCACGTCCCCCATATATTTTTCTTGGTTGAGCATTCCTCGAACCGTGGTTTTGTCCCAATCAGACTTACCTCTCACCGTTAAACAGCCCCTGCTTTCAAGGTCTCGGCATATATCGGCGTATGACCAGCCCGACAGGAACTTATAGAACACGCCCTTGACCTCTTCGGCTTCTTCGGGGCATACTGTTACCTCGCCCTTGCCTCCGCCTCTGTAGCCATACAAAGCGTTGAAATTTATTCTCACGATGCCTTGCTCGAACTGCTTATCCTTGTACCATTTAACATTCGTACTTATCGAGCGGCTTTCGTCTTCGGATAAGGTGGAAAGTATGCTGAGCATAACGTCGCACTTGGGGTCGGAACTGTTGATGCCCTCTTTTTCGAACACTATGGTCACGCCCTTCTCGCGGAGTTGCCGGGTCGTGGACAAAATGTCTACCACGTTCCGTCCGTAGCGGGAAATCGACTTCACAAAAATTATATTTATCTTGCCCTCAAGCGCCATAGCCACCATTTTATTAAACTGTTTGCGTCGGCGCATAGCGAGGCCCGAAGTGCCTTTGTCTGCAAAAACGCCGACGAACTCGTACTCGTCGGAGCGCGAGGTTATATACTCGGTATAAAAATTGACTTGATGGGTGTAACTGTCTTGTTGAGCGTCCTGTTTTGTAGACACACGGCAATACCCTGCCGCCAGTTGCTTCATTTTTTCTTGAACCTTAACGATTTCTGCGTTTCCGCGCTGATAATAATCCCTTACGGTTCTTGTGCCTTGCGTTTGTATATTCGTCATCTATTTTCCCTCCCTCGGTTTTCTGCGAAAACTATTCATGACGCGCCGTATAACCGCGCCGTTTGTGAACTTAAATGTTACCTCCAAGCCGTTCAGTTTGGCTTCCTCTAAAAAGCGCGTTAAGGAATCCGAATACTCTGTTTCGGGCTTCATAACGCCGTCCCCACGCTTGGTTAGTTCGGCGTACTCGGCTTCCAACTCCTTAATCTGCGCCACCAGTTTCTCTTGTTCTTCCACATACGCTTGGCGCGGAATATACCCTTTGGCTCGGAGTGCGGAAAGTTCACGCTCCTGCGAAAGCAAATCCCTTAAAGCCTCGTCTATGCGGACGGGCTGCGATTCAGCCGAACCGCCTTTAACCGCCTCGTTATATGCCGAAAGGAATAACTCTTTAAATTCTCGGTCGTGAATCATCTTGCTTTCGGGGCAGGATGCTTTTCCGCTTGAGGAATATCTGGAGCATTCCCAGCCCTGTATCGCATTGCCCTGCCCCCTATGCATGGTTCGCCTGTTATACGTCGTGCCGCAACATCCACAGATTATCTTGCCCGTCAGCAGCGACCGTTTCTGTATCGGTGCAACGCTGTCCCTGCTCCACTTTCGGGATTCCAATATTGCGTTCGCCTTATCAAATATCTCTTGGCTTATAATCGCAGGGTGATTGTTTTCCACATAATATTGCGGCGCTTGACCGATATTTATTGCTTTTTTATAGCCCTCTTCGGAAATTATGATGTTGTGCCTCGTGCGGAGATGGTCAAACATCGCCGTTATCCGTTGTTTGCGAAGCCGCGCTCCCTCATCTATCATCCGCTTAACGCCTTCCGAGTGAGAAACAAAACCATAGCACAGTAAATGCAAGTTGCGCCCCTCGAACACGGAGGATATTTCGCAACCGGTAATAAATCTTGTTTTATACGGCTTACTCTTCCGCTCTTTAAGAATAATGTGGTTCGCTATTAGATCGTCGTGGTCGGTCACAGAGAAAATCTTGCAACCGGACGCTTCGACTTTTTCCAAGAGTTCAATCGGCGAGTCCGAGCCGTCGCTCATATTCGTATGTAAATGCAAATCAATCATAAACGCCCCTCGCTTTCAAGGCTTCGACAATACACGCATCCGGCGTTATTCCTTCCGCTTCAAAATATAACTGCTCACGGACTTTAGCGGCGTATGCCGGGTCGAATATCTTGTCCTCCGGCGCACCGTGATAATCCGTGCCGATTGATTTCCAAAGCCTATGCTCGTTCGCTATGCCTTCAAGAAACCTTATTTGCTCAGCCGTATAGTGCTGATAATAAACTTCCATGCCGTCTATACCATAGGATATAAGGCTCTTGGCAAATTCCGTCACTTGCGCTTCGGTTAAATCCTTTTTACCGCCTCTCGTTATGCCGAACGGATGCGCCCAAACGGCGAGACCGCCGCAGGCATGGATAATATCAATCGTTTCTTTAATTGATGGCACATTCTTTGCAAAGGCTGAATACCTCTCGGCGTTTAAGATATTTTCAAAAGCCTCGTTCATGGTCTGGGCGTAGTCTTTGGCGATAAGTTCCTTGCCGATTTTCTCGCGCCTCTTTACGGCGGCCAGTTCAAAAACGGCTTCCTCGTCTAAATTATACCCGTCGGCAACCAACGCTTTGAACAACTCTCTGATTCTTTCGCATTTATATTCAAGCAATTTCTCAACTTCTGTTTGCATTTTTTGTAAGTCGAAATCCAAGCCTACGATATGGCAAACATAGGACGCATCAAGCCCGATTTCCCCATCCGAAAAACAGCACGATATTTCAACGCCGTTGCAATACTTCATGCCGTATTTCTTGGCAAGCTCTGCCGCTTTGACATTCCCTTCAACGGTATCGTGGTCGGTAACAGCAAAATACTTGACGCCCGCCGCTTTAAGCCCGTCGACAATCTCGCCGACCGTTTTGCCGCCGTCGCTGTATGCCGTATGAATATGTAGGTTTATATTTGATTTCATTCGTTTTCCTTTTTTGTCATGGATTTATGCAAATCCATGTAGGGTATCCTAAGTCACTCAGTCTATATGAGACTTCCTTTCTCGTTTCCTGTTTGAGTTTTTGAATTTTTGTAAGTTGCTCTTCACTCAAGTTTTGCAGGTCGTTTATAGTTTTGCAACCCAATCGCTTCCAAAAAAGATAATAATTATAGTTATCTCTTAACACTAATTCCTTGATTGGAACCTCTTCGCCTTTTTGTAGTCTTTCTTTAATTCCGGGCAAGCTTTTATTCCACTCATCCATAGCGCTTGGAGCTAAGCCCTTCCAAAATACTCTTCGGCAAAGCTTCCTTCTAATATGGTAATTAAATAAATATTCCGAACGATTGGGAGGATAACCAAACTCCTTATCTATGCTGTTAAAAGTCTTACCGCTAATCCTTTCCTTCAAGATGCGCAGCTCTTGTTCATTAAAATGCCGCACCAGCCTATCACAAAGCAGCGGAACATTTATGTTCTCGTCGGTACTCTTTATTTGTCTGGATAGACAATATATTTTTTGCGCAAATTCTTTTTCTATCATGTTACCCTTCTAATCTGATACGATGTCCGAGTCAGTTTTCATAAGCGTTTCCTTTATTGTTGCCAACTTTGGCATGAATGGCAATAATAAAACCCGAAGTTTTCTGTTTTATTACTGCCAAACCCGCCATATTACCGCCATTTCTTTATTTGAGCAACTTCCAGTACCCGCTTGTTCTGTCGACTCTTTTTACAAATCCTTTCTGCTGCGATTCTAATCACGCGTCCCTCCCTATATCTTCTTCAATTTTTGATTCCTGTTGTTCGGCTGCTCCGGTATGGTGTAAGCAATCCTGCCCGACTGAATCAAATCTTGTATGGCGCTTCTAAGCGCCCTTGTCATCATCGAGTAGCCCAAAACCTTGACTAAGTTTTGCGTGGAGATTTCACCCTCATCCAATATCTCCATGATGCGGTCTTTCGTTTCGGCTTGAGTACGCTTTGCCGTTTCTCTTTGTATCCTGCCGTTATTTGATTGACCGTTTGCTAAAAACTCCTTATGCACAGGGAACACAACGGTGAAATAACTCCTTTCTGCGTCGGTTTCAAATACCGGCTTCGGAGACCCGTTGTTCTCTAAAGAACGCAAGATGGTCGGTATACCGGTATTGCGACCTTCAATCATCTTTAGCTCTTTTAGGAAATTGCCGATTCTGCGGTTACGGTATTGCTTTGAAATCATTTTATAAGCTTTCAAATTTTCATCGCTTATCGACCTGTCGGGTCCGGGTATGCTTGTTATTTCCATTCTGTCCGGCGTGACCGTAACCGTTACCGGTTCGGCTATATCGTATGCCTTGTGATACACGGCGTTGGCAAGAGCCTCCTCAACCGCCCTCACCGGATAATTGAAAATGCGCTCCGCTTCCGGCTTATCCGGTAACTTTCTTATTTTTTCTTTGATAATATAGTTTTTAATGAATGTGAGCGCATCCTCAAGTTGGCGGTCTAAAGGTCCCTTGAATATCTTCTCAACCATTCCTTCGCCGGTCGGGTCGGGCTTGTCGACAACCTCGATTTGCGGATATCTGAAAAACTTCTCGTGTGTGTTATTGAAGAACAACAAGCCGACGTTTTTTGGCTTCAACTGCTCTCCCACCGAACCGGCAATCTGCATACTCTCCGCAAGAGCGTCAAGCTGCATTTCTTTTGATAAATCATACAATCCGCTTCCGACCCGATACAGGAAGTTTGTTATGAGTACGGGATTCAAATCGTCTAATTTGGCCGCCCTGTTGACTCTATCGTCAAAAGGAATAATGCCGCTCAGTCCGTACAGTTCCTTTTCTTCTTGCGCGTTTGCCTTTATGGTGCTGCCGAGCTTCCTTATATAGCAAGCCTTATCAAACTTCTCTTTCTTAGGGTTCTTCTCGTTCGGGAAACCCGTCGGGCATTTGTATGGACGGCTGTCGCCGGCATAAGCCCAAATGACAAAAACATTTGCGCCGCGATATTCGACAAGCTCGGTTACCGGAATATAGCGCGGTTCGATAAGATTGCACTTATTGAGCAAATCTTTATTAAGTCCGTCTATATCGGCTTTGTTAAGTTTTTCCGATGCAACCAGCGGAACTCCGTTCTCTGCGTTCATGCCCACAACGATATATCCTCCGCCGACATTCTCTATGTCATTTGCAAAGGCGCAGATGCTGTGAATGATGGCCTCGGGATTGTACCCCGCCTTATATTCGATGCGTGTGTTTTCAACGACTCTTCTTTCGATTAGATCCTTTACGTTTACCGGTATTGCCATAAACCTACTCCTTTTATTTCCGACAAAGCCCCTCGCAGCCCGCTTCTTCTTGATGCCTTTTGTTAGTGCTGTTTCTTAGTGCTTTATCTTGGTGCTTTTATTATAGACCACAACAAAATAAATGTCAAACTATAAGAACCCCTTTCAGAAAAAAGTTAAAATTTTTATGTAGAAATATACAGAACTTTGCCTTAACGCAGTCGTCACCCTCTCAATAGCCCGACTTACTTTTGGTTGATTACGCTTTTTTAGGCAACCACCCACCCAGAAAAAACGCCGTCCGATCCCAAATAAATCAAGTTTTGGGCTTTTTTCAAGAGCCGAAAATGCCCCAAAACAGGGCAAACTTACTTTTGGTTGATTACGCAATTTGACATTTTTGGAAAGTGCTGAAAGGGTCTGTCGAAGCCTTTTTATAACAAAAAAGCCCTTCAAATCTGCCAGAACGGCGAAAATTTGACGAGGGCGACTTACTTTTGGTTGAGTGTGATAGTCCTATTTTTTATGACTTACTTTTGGTTGAGTGCGGCAAACTTGATTTCCGTCCTATCCCCCCTACCCATAGGAAAAAGACTTACTTTTGGTTGATTATGCGTCAAGCCAAATTTCATAGGCGGACTTACCGTTCTGCCCGTCTGCACCCTTGCCACCCGTTGCACCCGTATCACCTTTGTCGCCTTTGCCACCTGTTGTGCCTTTAAGCCATTCTAAGAAATCTGTTTCCGTGCCTGTGTTGCCGTTATCAAGCCAAATGTCGTAAGCGGATTTACCGTCATTACCATTGTTACCGTTGTTTCCGTCATTGCCGTTTTGCCCGTCTGCACCTTTAAGCCAATTTAAAAAGTCTGTTTCCGTGCCTGTGTTGCCGTTATCAAGCCAAATGTCGTAAGCGGATTTACCGTCATTGCCATTGTTTCCGTCAATACCGTCTATGCCGTCTTGTCCGTTTGTTCCGTCAACGCCGTCTGCACCTTTATCACCCTGTGCTTTTACGCCTGTGTCCGTTGTGCCTATGTACCAATTGCCGTTGTTTCCTATGTGGGGGCTTATTCCGTCATTGCCTTTTGCGCCCACGAGGGTTAATAGCCATTGTGTTTCTGTTCCGCTGTAACCTTTTGCTACTGCTATTTGATACGCACTTAAACCGTTATCACCTTTGAAAGCGGTGATTAAATCGTCAAGTGTGCCGTTAAAGCCAAGTTCAACTGCTGTGGCATACACGACTTCAAACTTTAAGTCGTTATTGTTGCCATTGTTCGTTTCTCTGCTACTGCAAGCAACCATTAACGCAATGCACACTGCGAAAATTGCGATAATTGAAACCAATTTGTGTAATTTTTTCATAAGTCCTCCGTTTTTGCGCTTTTGCGCATTAAAAAACCCACAGCATAAGCTGAGGGTTGATTTATTTATAGTTTAAAATTTATTTTGCCGTTATTTTGAGAGAGAGAGAGAGAGAGAGAGAGAGAGAGAGAGAGAGAGAGAGAGAACGCACCCTAACATGGCTTTAGTGAAACTCATTGGCTTTTGAAAAATAGCGTGGCTTGCCCTCATGAGTTTATTATATACTTGACGGCTTGACTTCGTCAAGTATAATTCAGAATTAAGAATTAAGAATTCGGAATTAAAAATGAAGTGCGCCTTTGGCGCGTGAAGACGCTACGCTTGTGAAGACGCTAACGCTTGTGAAGTGCAGGCAAGCCTGCATGGTGGATTATTATATATAAACACCCCTTCATGTTGCGAAGCAACTCTTCACAAGCGAAGCGACTTCGTCAGCAAACTTGTTTGCGTCTTCACAAGGCGAAGCCGTCTTCACTAAACTTTCCACCCTTTTCCCTATGCCCTATGCCCTATGCCCTAAGAAAATTTTGCTAAGCAAAATTTCCAACACCCTTTCAGGCATAAACCTCAAAACCAACCTTGCAAACTTATTCCTCACCCCTGCGCACACGGTTGCAGGAGGGTTTTTTCTTAACGAAAGTTTGAAAATAACATTTGCCACGCTTTCTGCACTCATGCCGTTTTGTTCAATTTTTCCTATTTTTGAAACCGCTTTTTGAAGATTTTCGCTATACCCGCCTGCGCTTTCCTTGCTGTAAACTTTTCTGTTTTTGGTGAAATTTGTGCGCGTTCCCCCTGCCAAAACTGCGGTTAATAAAATTTTGCTTGATTTTAGTTCCTGCCTTAGTGCAAGCGTTAAGCTGTTAAGCGCGGATTTGCTTGCGCCGTAAAATGCGTCATAAGGAATGGGGGCAAGCGAGGCAATGCTTGATATATTTATGATTTTGCCACCCTTATCTTTCATTAGCGGAATTACCGCTTTAATCGCGTTTGCCACGCCAAAAAAGTTTACATTAAAAAGGTGATTAAAATCATTTTGGTGCGTAAATTCAAACGGTGCGCCCATGCTAAAGCCTGCCGAATTTATAAGAATATCTATCCTGCCTTCTAAGGAAAAAACTTCATTAAGCGCGCTAAAAACTGCCGTGCAATCTGTGATATCCGCCAAGATACTTTTCACAAATTCATTGGGGCAAGCACTGCGCGAAACAGAGTAAACGGTATCACCGTTTTTAATGAACAAATCCGCTGAGGCAAGCCCTATTCCGCTACTTCCGCCAAAAATTACAATAATGCGCATAGTTAAATTTTTCCCAAGGTTTCCTTAATATTATGCCGAAATATGGTATAATTAACGCATGAGGAAGATTTTATTAAACGGTGATTGGCAATTTAAAGAAACAAGCAGTAAAGATTTTCTGCCTGCGGTTGTCCCGGGGTGCAACTTTAGCGACTTAATAAAGAATAATATAATTCTTGATCCGCGCATAGGCACAAACGAAAAAACGGCGCATTGGGTGGCTTTAAAGGATTGGGAATACAAAAAATCTTTTTCGTTAAGCGAAAGCGATTTTAAGGAAGATTTTGCCGAACTCACCTTTGAAATGTTGGACACCTTGGCAGATATTTTTATCAACGGTGAAAAAATCGCTGAGGTTAAAAATGCTAACCGCATTTACACATTTGAAATTAAGAAATTTTTAAAGGTTGGTGCGAATGAAATTAATGTGATTTTCTTTTCACCCTTAAATTACATGAGGAATGAATTTAGCAAAGATCCCCTTCCTTTCGGTGGCTTTTTCGGCGAAAAAGGTTCAACGCATTTAAGAAAAGCACCTTACCACTTCGGTTGGGATTGGGGGCCTAAACTTCCGTTATCGGGAATCGTAAGAGAAGTTTACTTAAATTTATACTCAGTTGCAAAAATCTCTGAAGTAAGCATTTTGCAGGCGCACGAAAACGGCGCAGTTTCGCTTAATTTAAGCGTGATAAGCACCGCATGCGAAAGCAATTTAAGCGGTTTATCTTACGAGGTTTTGCTTTCTCTTAACGGCGAAACAGTGGCAAAAATGCGTAACCAAAGCGGAAGTTTTGAGATAAATATTGAAAATCCGAAGTTGTGGTTTCCGAACGGTTACGGCGAACAACCGCTTTACAAAGCGGAAATTAACCTTTTAAGCGGTGGCAAAGTTTTAGACGGAAAAACCATGAATATCGGCTTAAGAGAAATCAAATTAAACACGGATAAAGATAAATTCGGCAGGAATTTTTGCTTTTTTGTGAACGGTGTAAGGATTTTTGCAAGGGGTGCAAATTGGATAGCCACCGATAGCTTTATTAGCGACACTTCAGGGGAAAAACTTAAAGATTTGCTTGAAAAGGCGCATGGCGCTAACATGAATATGCTTAGGGTTTGGGGCGGTGCGTATTACGAAAGCAATGAATTTTACGATTTGTGCGATACACTCGGCTTGCTTGTGTGGCAGGATTTTAATTTCGCTTGCAAGCCCTATCCTTTCCATAATGAAGAACTGATTAAGGAAATTTATTCAGAAGTTGAGTGCAATGTGAAGAGGTTAAGACACCGCGCCTCGCTTGCGCTTTGGGCAGGGAATAATGAGATTGAATCCATGTCCTTAGCGTGGCAATTTAAAAGAAAGTTGATTAAGGACACAGGCGGATTTTTTTATAAAACCCTGCCCGCTTGGCTAAGGGAATTTGACGCGGTTACCCCCTATTGGGCTACAAGCCCAAGCAGTGGCGAATATATGAAGAAGATAAATTCAGACGGCTTCGGCGATACCCACCTTTGGCATGTTTGGCACGGCTTGCGCCCCCTTGAATATTATCAAAAAAGAAAAACCCGCTTTTGCAGTGAATTCGGGGTGGAATCGTTCCCCTCGCTTAACGCGCTTGAAATTTTTGCTAACGGCAATATCCCGAACAGCATTAACCACCCCGTAATGAAAGCGCACCAAAAATGCGCAGGCGGAAACAGCAAAATGCTGTTTTACATTCTTTCAAAGTTCAAAAATCCTAAAAACTTTCTTGATTTAATTTACCTTTCATGGCTTACGCAAGCCAAATGCGTGCAAAGCGCAACGGAAGGTTGGCGCATTCAAAAAGATAGGTGCAACGGTTCGCTTTATTGGCAGTATAATGATTGTTGGGGGGTTTGCAGTTGGGCAGGCATGGATTATTACGGCAATCCAAAGGCATTGCATTATTCCGCAAAGCATTTCAACGCACCCCTCACTGCGATAATCCAAATCAAAAATTCACAGGTTAATTTTTACGCCGTAAATGATTCCAACGGCGGTAGCACCGAAATTACCGCAGATTACGGCATTAAAACTTACAGCGGAAAAACTCTTTTTAAAAATTCGCTAACTGTGGGGATAAAAGATTGCGACAGCATTTTTATAGATTCCCTGCCCAAAATGCGCAAAAAAGAAAGCTATGCATTTATAAGGATATATAAGGGCGGTGAAATGATTTCGGAAAGATATCAGCCTCTAACTGCCGAAAACAAAGCAAAGCTATTAAATCCTAACTTAAATTTTACCTTTAATTGCGATAAGAACAGCTTTAAGGCGGTTATTAAATCAAGCGGATACGCAAGCAACATTGAAATCCGCATAAAGGGCGAAAACGCAATGCTTTCGGATAATTATTTCAATATGGAAGCAGGCGAAAAGGTGATCACCGCCACCCTTTCAAAAAATTACACAAACGAAGAACTTAAAAATCTCATATCCGTGCGTAGCCTTTATGATATTGAAAAGAAAAACGGACGCTTAAAAGATAAGCTAATTAAATCAGCAATCTTCTTCGCGCCCGTAAACTTTATCAATTATGTTATACGATTTTTTGATATATAGGTATTAGAGTTATAATTTGTCCTTGTTTTCGTTTTCTTCCGCCTTTGGGGTTTCCGCGGGGCAATTGATTATCGGGGTTTGTGGCATTTGTGCCACAGGTGTGGCGGGAAAACAGGGGGCAGTTTTTTTACGAATGTATTTCTTTCTTAGATAAATAATCAAAAGCACAATCGCAGTAGGCACACCGCCGAAGCCTATTAAGCAAACCACAATGTAAAGCAGGTATTCAAAGAAGTACGCAAGCGCAAGCCCTATGGATTTAAATGCGCTTGTTATGCGTGTGCCGAAGTTTGGGCGTTCTTTGGCGGGCGCAGGCGCACCTTCGCGGACGGTGATATTTACCGTGCAAAGTTCCACCAAGGTATCATAATTATCCTTAACTTTATAAAGTTCGTTAATGCTTTTTTGAAGATTTGTGATTCGGTTTTGAATATTGGTTCTTTCCGAAATCGTGGTTGTGCCTACAAGTTGCGCTTGCCACATTAAAAGTTCGCCCTCTAAAGCCTCAATTTGCGCCTCTAAACCGTAATATTCTGTGGTGATATCTTTAGAAGTTAAAATGTCGTAAGAAACTTCGCCCGCGGTTTTAATGGCTGAAACAAATGTGGCAAAATCCTCACTTTTAACCCTAACCGTGTAATGCGCGCGCATAAGCCCGCCAACCCGTGAGGAATTAGAACTTTCCACATACGCACCGTCCGTGGCTTCAAGCGCGCTTGCAATAACCGCTATGCTTTTTGCAAAATCCTCAGTGTACATTTCGCAATTGTAATAAAAAATTACCTTGCGGTTGCCCACATTGATTTCAAGAATATCCGTTACCGAACCGCCCGAACCGCCCCCGTTAGGTGCGTTTTGCATTGAATCCGAACCGCCCGAATTCATACCTGCCATGCAACCGCTAAATAAAAACAGCGCAATAAGCACAACCGCAAACAAGCAAATAATCTTCTTTTTCATAACATACCTCTTCGTGGATATTATAGCACGCACATTCAAGAGTTTTTTGTGCATTTTGTTAAAATTTGGTGAACGGTGCTTGACTGCAAATGATAATTTATTAAACTTTTATTCGCTTTTTCTAACTAAAAAAATCCCGCTTAAAACTCTACGCCTGCCAAAAAATCAATGCTTACCCCAAAGAATTGTGAAATGGCTATAAGTTTTGAAAGTGTGGGTTCGCAGGCATCTTTTTCCCACAAACTTATTATAGATTTCCCCACATTTAACTCTTTGGCAAGCTGAATCTGCCCCACCCCTTTATCCTTTCTTAAGGATAATAACCTCTGCCCAAAAGTTTCTTCCATACCCCAATTTTCCCACAATAATGGAAAAATTACTTGACTTCCCAGTATAATGGGAATATAATATTATTGTTTTGTAAGAAATTGGTAACATTTGCTGAAAATGCAAGGTTACGGGGCAAAAAAAGATGCATATGGTGGGGCTGTTATGGCATATAAGCTTTCTGAGAGTGTTTTCTATCGTTTGTACGGAAATCAAACAACACTTTACGATACATTAATTCGTAAGGTTTATATTTTTAATGAAACCGTAAAGGACTTATTGGATTGTTTCGTGGAAACGGCGGAAGTTGCCGAAGTTATTAGTAAGCTAAAAACTCTTTATGACTGTGCCGATATTCCAAGCTTTGAAGAAGATTTGAATAATTTTATTTCTCAACTTGCAGAACTAAAGATTTTGAGAGAAGCATTCAAGCACAAGCAAGTATACGATAGCCTTGTGGGGGCAATCGCAAACAATATGATTGCGAGTGGCACGCTATACAGCGCCATGCTTGAATTATGTTTCCGTTGCAACGAAAGTTGCAGACATTGTTATGTGGTTGAGAATAAAAACGCAGAACTAACAACCTCTGAAGTCTTCAAGGTGCTTGATGAACTTTATCGCTTAAACGTGTTAGAGATTACTTTCACGGGGGGCGAAGTATTTTTGCGCGAGGACTTTGGCGAGATTTTAGATTACGCTTACAAGAAACGCTTTTGCATAAACATTTTTACGAACGCGACTTTGATTAGTGATAGTGATTTGATTAAATTGGCGAGTTTACATATCAAAAGTTTAAGCGTTAGCCTATACAGCCATATACCAAAAAAGCATGATTATATTACACGGCTAAAAGGTTCATTTGAAAAAACCATGAACGCAATGAGGAAGGCACTTGCGCTTGGTTTGTCTGTGAACATTAAATCAACGATTATGGATTACACCAAAGATGATGTGAGTGGCTTGTTAGACATTGCAGAAAGCTTGGGGGCAACAATACAAGTGGCAGTTACGGTGAATCCGAAAGATGACGGAAATTTATCACCTCTTGATTTGAGAATTAAAACTGAAGAAGATTACAAAAAAGTTATTAAAACCGCTGTTGGAAAAATGGAATTTTGCGCAGGTATCGCAGGCGATTTCAAAAACACTTCGGGAAACCAAATTTGCGGTGCAGGACACAGTATGGTTTGTATCGCGCCAGACGGCGAAGTTTATCCGTGCAATGCTTTGAGGATAAGCTTGGGAAATATAAAGAACGAGGCACTTGAGAACATTTGGCAAAAATCCCCCGAACTTTTGAAATGGCGTAAAGCAACGCTACATGATTTAAGCGAATGCAAGGACTGCGAATTGTTAGAAAAATTAGGTGTATGTTCTTTTTGCCCGGGTTCTGCCTTGCAAGAAAAGGGTAGCCCTTTTGCAAAGTATGACGAAGCCTGCAAAATGACTGCCATAAGGGGACAGTTAGCCAAATCTTAACCGCACAAATGTGGCAAGAAATATAAAAAAGGAGGAATGTCATGAAGAAGTTTGAAAAACCCGAAATGCTGTTTACAGACGGCTATATTTATTCTATGGGCTCGTGCGGATGCACAAGATCAACGGAAGCCTTCTGCGGAATAACACACCGCATGGGGAATTAAGCGACAGCGCCAAATAAAAGCCCCACAAGCAAGTGGGGCTTTTATTTAGTTGCTTTTTGTTCAAAATAACTAATTTGTCTTCGTCTGCGCAGTCGATTCCGAAACAACATGCGCGTTGGTGCAATGATAGGTAATCCCAGTGGCACGCGTGAATTTGCTGATTGTTATTGGGATAGAACATCCACTGCGGAAGTAATAAACAACAATAACAGCGTTTCAGGTGCGACATCATTAACTACAGCGCAAATTAACAGTTCGTTACAATATTTCACTGGTGGCGATTGGCAAAACGAAAATATTTGGGTGCTTTCAAACAATGCCCCGCCAATTTTAAAATGGTTGCAGGCTTAAACAAGGAACATTAAACCAAAAGAAAACCCCCGCCATTATCGGCGGGGGTTTTAAAATGCAAATTGTGCTATGTGTGGCGTAATGGATTTACACTGACACTGTTCTTTACGAAATTAGGCTTAGCGTTTTGCCGAAAAAAGCCGTGTTTCAATGATTTTGCCACAGATTGCAATATGTGCCGATTGTTTTATGAAAAATATATAAATATAGTTGATGTATTTGCCATAGTTAAGCCACAATAATCGCAATATTTTATGGCTTTATTCTTCGTCTTTTTTGGTCATTTGCAGTAGCTGTTCTAAAAATATATCGTAGTCGCTTTTAAAAAGGTTATCTTGTACAATGCGGTATTTTTCAAATTCTGCTTCGGCATGCGCTTTGGCTATTTCGGTAGTTATTGTGCCTGCATCGTCTAAAACTTGCCTATCCGTTGCTTTTAAGAAAATGTCCAGCCTTTCAGACCAATCGTCCATAGCCATAGGTATTTTTCTAATTGCCATATCTTCCGCCACATCTAAATACGCCGACACAATTCTGTTAAGGCTTGCAACTTCGGTTTTGCTTAAATAGTTTTTTGCAACGGTAACATCGCTTTTTATAATTTTGCCCTCAGGTGCGGCTTCCCAAGCGGTTAACCCCATGTGGTCTTTGGTGGCATCTGCTCTATTGTAAATAACTTCCGCCGCGGTGTTGCCGTGTATAGCAAAGTGCATTTTGTTTTGCACCTTTTTAAAGAATGCCTGTGTACTTTTTGCGCCCTTATCGTAGTCAAGCGCGGTTGCGTATATATCGGTAATTTTTTGATAGAACTTGCGCTCGCTTAGCCTAATCTCGCGTATGCGTTCTAAAAGCTGTTCAAAATATTTTTCAGTTAACACTGAACCGCCGTTTTTCAGCCGTTCATCGTCCATTACCCAACCTTTAATTGTATATTCTTTTACAATTTGGTTAGCCCATTTGCGAAACTGAACAGCCTTTTCGTTGTTTACCTTAAAGCCTACGGCTATTATCATTTGTAAATTGTAGTGCGCTATTTCTCTTTTTATTTCGCGTTCACCCTCGTTTTGAACTATAAAGAATTTCTTTACAGTTGCCGTAGTTGTAAGTTCAGCATCGTTTAAAACTTTTTTAATGTGTTGGCCTACACCCTGCACGGTTATGCCATAAAGCGTGGCTAACAAT
>Ga0123356_10001220_pt1 | contig 28562 bp, 30 predicted proteins | sample TergutEmb28metaG_2_FD_92546 | JGI IMG/M metagenome (GOLD analysis project Ga0123356, IMG submission 92546) | Embiratermes neotenicus P3 segment gut microbial communities from Petit-Saut dam, French Guiana - Emb289 P3 | ecosystem: Host-associated > Arthropoda: Insects > Digestive system > Gut ...
ATTAAACATTTTCATCATATAGGGAAAATCATCATATTTTTTTCGCCTTAAAACAAGTCGCTTTGTTTCGATTATAGGTGCTTCATTTCTCGTTTTCGCCATAAATTATTAAATCCTTTCATGCATAATATAAATTATCGGAGCTACGAATTTACCGTACACGGCATTTCACCATACCATTCATCTAATTCCTCGCTTTTACAATATCCGAGCAACACAGATACATTCTGAAACAAATCGGGAATAAGTCCGTATGCGGTCATTCTTCCGTGACCTTCAAGAATTATATAGCGTTGCTCATTTTCGTCTGTCAAAAAGATTAACGGCGGAAATTCAAATCCGTTTCTTAATTTTTCCGCACCCTTAATAAAATTGTCATTCGGCACGTCGTATACAGTTTTACCCGATAAAATAGTCCTTGCGGCTTCAAGTGGCGAGCCTGTGAGGTTAGATAACTCATTCCAGTAACTATAATTTATATAGATTATTTTCGTGAAATCGTAATTATCAAACTCAGTCCAAAACCACTCAATCGTTTTCGGAAAACTCTCAAACAGTTCTTCGTTCGGATAACCTCTGAAACGCTTTAACACTTCTTTTCTTAGAATATTTTCTTGTTTTGAAGTAATATCACCATTCCTAATAATACTGCTGTCAGCTTTCAAATCGTTTAACACAGCTTCAATTTTATCCTTGAAACGGTCAGAGTTAAATTCCATTTTCAAAAACTCGAAAATCATTTCATTTTCACTTGACGGTTTAATTTTCCGCATTTTAACCTCGAATTATATCTATTTCGGTTCTTTCTTCTTTTTCGGCTTCGGAACAGGGATAACCCGCCAATCAATATTTAATCAGCTTGTCGGTTGTGTCAGTACATCATCAAATCTCCCTTGATAAACGCACATCCAAGCAGGGATAAACCCTGCACGAACCGCCACTCGTTGTGAGCCGATATGATTAGTAGCCGTTCCGTAATACGGAACTTTCCCTCGCTTTAATATTTCATCGGCAAGCATAGCGGTAAGAGCCGATGCCAACCCATGCCCTCTATGCTCCGGCAATACGTCAATGCCGATTTGCCACATCATCTCGCAATCCGCACTACACCCTGCCATTCCTACGATTTGGCCGTTGCTTTTAGCTGTGACAACCAACACATCGGGGCGAGGGTGGTTCTCGTCGTATTGAATCGCATTATTAAACCCCTCTATTGAATACAATTTAGGTATATCGGATTGCTCGACAAGTAAAATTTCTATATTATCGGGAAAAGGCAGCTTCGCTATTTTATCCGGCAGAAAGAGTATACCTTGTCCGATTACGAATGGCATATAGAATGCTTCGTAGCAGTTTTTACCGTCAAGCTGTTCTTTAACATACGAAAGAACGTCCGGCGTTGCCGATACGATAATCGCTTTTCCCATTGTATACATTTCAAAATGTCGCTCACCACGGGGGAACGGTCTGCGACCTTTGTTTTCTTTCGCTTCACAGAAAACAAAGCCGTCACGCTCAAAGTCGCTCGGTGAACAGTTGAGGTCGATTGCAAGCTGTTTGCGAGCAATTTCGATATAATTAAGTTTTGTAGCCATCATTGAACCTCATTTCAAATGTCTTTTTTGATTCTCCGTCAAAGCCAAGTGACTTATAAAAATCGTGTGCCTCTTTCCGTGCGTTTCCACTTGAGAGCGTGACCTTATAACACCCTCGTTCTTTCGCATAATCAATAATTACGTCAAATAACCTCCGCCCTATTCCCATGCGGCGATAATCGGCGGCGGTAACTACGTTTTCGATGAACCCGATAGGCGAACACCGCCTTGTCATGTTAGGTATAATTGCGATGTAACTTGTTGCCGCAATTCGTTCGCTGTCAGTATCCACAGCTACAAAGTACACAATATCGTTGCTTTCGGCTTTATTAAGTACACCGGCTGCTGTATCAAGGTCAATAGGCGGCTCTTCGTGAATGAGCTCCTTGTAAAGTTCAATGAGTTGCGGTATGTCTGCTTTTGTTGCTGTTCTGATTTTGATATTCATATATTTATCCTTTAATAAAATTAATAACTATTCGCCCCATGCTAATTGACTTTCGGGAATCCCCATTTCATATCAGCATACCAACCATCAATTAAATACTCATCTTCTTGACCAATAAAACATCACCGTCTACGCCATAATCTCCATCACCGTAAAGCTCCCAATATTCGTCTAATAAATAATCCCTCGGCGACTTGTCAGATTCCTCGAACCCCGACTTTTTATACGATTTAACCGCCCTTTCGTTCTTGGGTGACGGTCGCATAATAAACTCGCTAATCCCCTGTGTGCTATAAAGAAAATTACACAGCGAAACAATTGCGTCATTCCCGAAACCTTTTCCGCAGTGTGATTCGCTGTTGAGCCATATATCAAGTTCCGCCATGCTCGGCTTTAAGTGAAAGCAAGTGTAGCTGATAAATCCGACCTGCACCCTGTTGCTTATAATCATAAACCCTCTGCCTTTTTCGGGTTCTGCTCCGGTGAAGAAATATTCAACATAATCCTCGAGAAATTCCTCATAAGACGGAATAACAACATCGGGGAAATCCGGCAAGCCGCAGTGTGATTTAGATGTTTCACAGTGAAAGCACCAGCTGTATATGTTCTGTCTGTCGTCTAATGCCGCAGGGATTAATTCAATGTTCGTTCCTTTAATCATAGATTTTTACTCCTAATCTCAACACTAAAATTACCATTAAGTGAGATTATATCACATTTTTGGAACAATTGCAACACTGCTCACTACTCAAGCAGGAATTTTACGACAAGCATTGACATATTTATATTGTATATGAACTATGTGAGGTGATACATATGACTTGTTGTTTTGAGGATTTACGCGGCAAGGAGATAATCCAGATTAAAACCGGTTGCAAAATCGGATTTGTCGATGATGTGGAATTTGAAACAAGGACAGCGAAAATCTGCAATCTCATAGTCTACGGAAGAGCGAGAGTGTTCGGGCTTTTCGGCAGGGAGGATGATTATGTAATTCCGTGGGGCGATATTGATATAATAGGCGAGGATACAATATTAGTCAGCTGTGATTTTCCGCAACGCACAAAAAAACGTGTAGATATGTTCAAAAATTTGTTGAAATAGCCGAATTATTTAACTTGTATTATTCATAATAATATGGTATAATATTCAAGCAATTCACACACGGCGAACTTTTAGTGGCGTAAACACGCTTAACGCCGTGGAGGATTAACTAAAAGGAGGAATTATAACAGATGGCAGTAGTATCAATGAAACAGCTTCTTGAAGCGGGCGTTCACTTCGGACACCAGACAAGACGCTGGAACCCCAAAATGGCACCGTATATTTTTACGGAGAGGACAGGCATCTATATCATCGACCTGCAAAAAACGGTTAAGAAGTTAGACGAAGCGTATAACTTCATTAAAAGCGTGGTTGCAAACGGTGATGAAATCCTTTTCGTCGGCACGAAAAAGCAGGCATCGGATTCAATCAGGGAAGAGGCGGAACGCAGCAATTCTCACTTTGTTAATGCGAGATGGCTCGGCGGAATGATGACCAACTTTAACACGATTAAGCAGAGAATTCGACGTCTCGAGCAGCTCCACCAAATGGAAACCGACGGAACATTTGACCTGCTCCCTAAGAAAGAAGTAATCAAGCTCAATTTAGAAATCGAGAAATTAGAGAAGTTCTTGGGCGGGATTAAGAACATGAACAAGCTCCCCGGAGCGTTGTTTATTGTTGACCCGAAGAAAGAAAAAATTGCAGTTCTTGAAGCACGAAAGCTCGGTATTCCTATTGTAGCGATTGTTGACACAAACTGTGACCCTGACGAAATAGACTATGTAATTCCGGGTAACGACGATGCAATTCGTTCGGTTAAGCTGATTGCGGGTGCAATGGCAAGTGCGATTATCGAAGCACGTCAAGGCGAAACTAATGAAGATTCGGGCGAGGAAGCCGAAGAAAAAGCGGAGGTAGAAGAATAAGATGGCTATAACAGCACAAGACGTAAAACAATTAAAAGAACTGACCAATTGCGGTATGATGGACTGTAAGCGTGCTTTGGAAGAAACGGGCGGTGATATTGATAAAGCGGTGAAATATCTTCGTGAAAAGGGATTGGCAAAGGCAGCTAAAAAAGCCGGAAGAATTGCGGCAGAGGGTCTTGTTTCCTGTAAAATAAACAACGATAAGAAAATCGGCGTAATCGTAGAAATCAACTCGGAGACCGACTTTGCGGCGAAATCCGAAAGATTTATGGAATTTGTGGATTTAGTGGCACAAACCGTTATTGACAATGATGTTGCAAATGTTGAGGCACTCATGGAAGTTAACGGGGCAGGGACTAATGAAAAAATCGCCGACATTCTTACGGAGAGAATAGCGACAATCGGCGAGAACATTCAAATCAGGCGTTTCGCAAGGCTCACAGGCGACGGACTGTTCTCCTACGTTCATAATGACGGCGGAACAGGTTTCGGTACTCACGGAACTATTTTAAAGCTTGCCGCTGATGAATACGGCGATGATGTTCAAGTCTGTGCAAAAGGCGTATTGCTGCACATAACATCTATGAACCCTGAGTTTATTAACACCGACAGCATTTCACAATCAATAATTGACGAGGAAAAAGACACACAGCTCAATCTTATCTTAAAAGAAAACGAAGCTAAACCCAAGCCCCAGAATGTTATTGACAAAATCCTCGAGGGCAAGATGAAGAAGTTCTTTGAGGAAAGCTGTCTTATGACACAGGCATATGTAAAAGACCCCGACATCACCATCGAGAAGTATATCGCAGGCATCGGTAAAAATGTAAAAATTGACCAATTCGTCCGCTTTGAAAAAGGCGAGGGAATTGCGAAAAGGGAAGACAACTTTGCAGATGAAGTGGCTTCAATGATAGGCGGATAATATTAAATAAATCAGGCGGCGAGGTTTAATCTCGCCGCTTTGTTCATGTTATGTTTTTTTGAGAAAATCCCCTCTCCCCGCCCGTGACAGAGCGAAATTATACCCTCGTTTATTCATCTCGCTTACTTTAATCAACAACAAGTCCACACTCACCCCAAGCGTAGAGGCGATTCCGGATTCGTCATAACCCTCCGATATAAGCTCAATTACTTCGTCGTCGTCGATTAAAATTCCCGCCGCAAACGCATTAGCCTCATATTCCATGCGATTTTTCACATCATATAGTGCCGTTTCAAAGTGGGCAGTGGCAATCTCCCGATGAAGTGCGTCATGACCGAGCTCATGGGCACAGATAACACGCTGTTCAAATTCGTCGAGATTACGGTTGATGAAAACAAATCGGTTTCTCAAAATAACCTTATACATTCCTTTGAGCTTATCGAAATCATCACGCCACATGACAATAACGCCGAGTTCCTTCGCAATCTTGAACGGATTACGGGTATCACAGCGTTTGACTATTTTCTTTGTAGTAGAGTGAATTAAACTTGAAATCATGATTAATGCGGGCGAACGTGGGCAGTCGCCCCTACTTTCTTTTGGAATACTTCTTGTTTTCAGCTTTAGCGAACCAATACGCTTCCTGCAATGCGTGGAACACAGCGTCCTTGTCTTCGTCGGATAGAGAGCCGCCCGCAAACAATGCTCCGGCTTCGGCGACAAGTGCCTCGGCTTCTAATTTCCCGCGTTTGCCGCCCTCTGCATAGGCTTTAGCGGTGAACTCGTCCTTCTCGGAAAGCAGATAATCCGCAGAAACCCCGAACCATTTAGCGATTTTACGGTAGTTGTTCATGTCACGGGGGAACGACTTACCCGCCTCATAATTTATAATCGTCCGCCTGTCTACACCGATGATTTCAGCCAATTTTGACTGTGACAGATTATCCCGCTCACGCAAATTTTTTAATTTTTCTCCAAAATTCATAATTTACCTCTTGACAGTGTAATATATTTCACATATAATAATACTATACTATTCACTAAATGTCAAGAGGTTAAGGCGAAAAAATTTTTTCGCTCTGAAAAATTATGCAAAAAGTTTTACTTCACGTTGATATGAATAACTACTACGCAAGCGTGGAAAGCCTGTTTAACCCAAGCCTGCGGACTGTTCCTATGGCGGTCTGCGGCGACCCTGCCATGCGGCACGGCATCATTTTAGCCAAGAACGAGCTTGCCAAGAAACACGGTATAATCACTGCCGAGAGCATTTATTCAGCAAAGCAGAAATGCCCGAGGCTTACCACGATTATGGCTGACTATCCAAAATACATCAGGTTTGCGAAAATGTCTCGGGAAATCTATCGCCAGTACAGCCATGAGGTTATTCCGTTCGGGCTTGATGAAGCGTGGATTGACTTAACCGGGCGTGTTAATGGTGTCGCAACAGGCGAAAGAATGGCTGAGGATATTCGCACAAGGATTAAAGCGGAGTTGGGGTTGACGGTTTCGATTGGGGTAAGCTATAACTATATTTTCTCGAAGCTGGCTTCTGATATGAAAAAGCCCGACGCAGTGACTGTTCTGCCGCAATCGGACTTGAAATCGGTTATATGGAAGCTTCCCGCATTTGAGTTGCTGTTCGTCGGAAAGGTCACGCGGCAGAAGTTAGCGGCGGCAGGAATTTTAACAATCGGAGACATAGCAGGAGCAGATGTGAAGTTTTTGCGTCGATTATTGGGGAAACAAGGGGAGTGTCTTTGGCTCTTCGCAAACGGAGACGATAGAGGGTTCGACCCAAAGATTCCGCAAGATGACCCGTTTAAGAGTATCGGTAACTCAATCACCATGCCGTATGACTTGCAGAGTGAGCTTGATATTTTGACTATGTTCTATGTTTTATCGAAAACTGTGTCGTCAAGGTTAGAAAAACACGCTCTGAAAGCAGCGTGTATCTCGATTTTAATTAAGTACAGCGACTTCAATGTAATCAACAGGCAAGTGACAGTGAACACTCCGACTAATAACAAGCAGGACATTTACACTAATGCAAAACGGCTGTTCATGAGCAATTTCGCACGCAAGCCTGTGCGTAGCGTTGGAATCCATGTGTCGAAATTATATAATAATAAATATGAGCAGTTGACTTTATTAGAGCGAGAATTAGGCGAACTTGACGAAATCAAGGAAATCGAACGCAATCTTCAAGGGAAACTAAAAAATTTAAAAGTCGAGAGATATTTCGGCTTTAACGGAGGGTGAGTTATGTGCGGACGGTATATTGCAAATTCAGAAGATGAAATCATGGAAATCCGTGAAATTCTTAAACAAATCTCTATGCGGTTGGTTAATAAAAAAGCCGCTTTGTCTGAGATTTTTCCTACTGATAAAGTTATAATTTTAACCAACTGTCAACTGTCAACTGTCAACTATCAACTGTCAAAGTGGGGGGTTGAAAAGTGGGACGGTAAGGGTGTAATTATTAATGCTAAGTCTGAAACTTATGAGCAGAGTCGCTTTTTCGGGAGCTTTGCAGTAAATCGCTGTATTATTCCCGCACACGGTTATTATGAATGGGGAAAGCCAAATCCCTCAGCTTCACAAAAGACCAAATATATGTTTACAAGTGAAGATAAACACGGTATTTTTATGTGTGGAATTTATCGCCCGATAGCGGAAAGAGATAGGCAAAATCTGCGTGTCGAGGCTCTCGACTTCGCAATAATCACGAAACCCGCCGATGAGAATATATCGCATATTCACCCTCGAATGCCGTTAATAATCCGACCGGAACAGGCAGAGGATTGGTTGAGCGGTAGGGCAGGGGTCTCGGAAATGTGTAGGTGTGAAGTGATTTACGAGGAAGCCGTATAAAGCTTGTATTTAGAATGTGTGTGTGGTATAATGAGTTGATAGTCATGGAAAATGAAGTTCGACTAATGAGGGGGAAATTATGTTCACAGATATAAAACAAACAATGGATAATCCTGTTGTACACAGGATTACTGCTTATGCTGCCTTTGACGGTTCGCCGGAGGGCATCAAAAAAATCGTACAGAAATACCAATCTAATCCCGATTTGCACTTTTATGCGTGGGTTGAAAATGGCGAAACACTTGGTATCTGCGGTTACGAGATACACAACGATAAAATCGAAGTGCATTTGATTTCCGTAGATGAAAACGCTCGCAGTCGTAAAATCGGCAGTTCGATGATAACTGCTCTCCAAGAAATGTACAAAAAAGACGTTGAAGCGGAAACCTCCTGCGGAGCGGTTGAATTCTACCGCAAACGTGGTTTTGAAACGACAGAATTTATGGACGGAATAAAGGGCAAACGGCATACTTGCGTATTAAAAATAGCAGGAGAAGCATTATGAACCAACATATCTACCTCTACGGTATGATTACTAAAACTAACGGATTTTTACTGCGTGGCGACTTCCCGAAAGCCGACCACTACTGCGAGGTCAAGGAACGCTACACTCTTCCGGGCGGTGAAACCGGAACAGCAGCGATTGTGCTTGCTTCGCTATGCGGCACTGATTCAAAACAAACGAAGGTCAAGTTAGACGGCAACCACCTCGGAAAGTACACAAAAGACTTAACGCACGAGTTCTACAACAAAATCGCAGTTGACGTGTCTGCTTTGCATTACGACCCCGATTATGACGGTATGGACGAGTTTGTTATGGTTGACAGCACTACCCGCACGAATTTTGCGACGTTCGCTACTTACTTCGAGGATTACTATCAACGTGGCATTATTCGGTGGAACACTCCGAACGAGGAGCATATCAAAGGAGCAAAAGTCGCAGGGATTGACCCGTTCTTCGATAAACAAGCAATTCTTGCCGCAGAGCTTTGCAAAAAGCATAACATTCCCTACGTTACGATTGACGAAAGACCGGGTAATGAGGTCATTAAACACGCAAGCGTAGTCGCAGTTTCGAGCGAGTATATCCGTGACCATATCTCGGATTATCATACTCCCGGCTCTCCCGAAGCGGAAAAAGAGGGCAAAATCGCCTTGTTGAAAAAGTTCGCTGAACATACCAAAGCACTTGTGATTCTCACCGGTGGCGGCGGTACGACTTATTACGGCAGGGGCGGCGATGTCAAGGAATTTAACGCTTATAAAGTCGATGTTGTGAGTACGCTCGGAGCAGGTGATTCGTTTAAGGCAGGGTGTATTTATGCACTTATGCAGGGCTATGACGATGACAAAATAGTTCGATTTGCAGGGGCGGTAGCTGCGGTGGCTTGCACCAAGTTTCCGATTGGGTTAAATCCGCCGACTATGGACGAGGTAGAAAGGTTGATGAATAAGTGATACTTAAACCAATTAATATAAACATAGAAGACTATCCCGCTGAATTTCACACAGTTCTGTCAAACGCAAAATTCTATGACAGCAGCTGTTCACCGGAAGCTAAAGTTATTTTCATAGACAAAGAGCAGGGATTTTTCTTAAAATCCGCACCGAAAGGCTCATTAGAGCGTGAATATATTATGACACGCTATTTCCACAGTAAGGGACTGGCGGCATACGCACTCGATTATATTTCCGTCGAACAAGACTGGATGTTGACCGAGAAAATCCACGGTGACGATTGCACAGCGACAAAATATCTCGAACAACCCGAAAAGCTGTGCGACACTTTTGCCGAGCGGCTCGCACTGCTACATTCGATGGACTTTGCGGATTGTCCTGTTCAAAATCACACCACGCAGTTTCTTGATAAAGCCAAACGCAATAGAGAAAACGGCGTTTATGACGAGAGTTTGTTTCCCGATAATTGGGGTTATCCAAGTGCGGAAAAGGCGTGGGAAATCGTTATAAATCACGGACATTTATTGCAGAGCGACACGCTTTTGCACGGGGATTACTGCTTGCCGAATATCATACTCAACGACTGGAAGTTCAGCGGATTTATCGACTTTGACAATGGCGGAGTCGGCGACAGACACATTGATGTGTTTTGGGGAGCGTGGACTTTGACGTTCAACCTCAAAACCGACAAATACCGTGAACGGTTTATTGATGCTTACGGACGTGATAAAGTCGATGAAGAAATTCTGCGAGTCATTGCGGCGGCGGAGGTGTTCGGGTGAATAATAAACGGCGAGATAATCAAATAAAAAATATTTTTTCAAATTTAAGGATTTTTTAATAATTGACATGGTATTCTTTACTTAAAGAAGGGAGAATACCATGTTTTTTAATATCTTAAAGAAAGACTTGAAGCGAAAAAAGTCCATGAACATAATCTTATTGCTGTTCATAACCCTATGTGCGATGTTCACCGCATCAAGCGTGAGCAATCTTACGGTGATTCTCGGTGCAGTGGATTTTTACAGCGAGCAGAGCGGATTATCCGACTTCATCATTTGGAAAGGCGAGGAAGATACCGAGCTATTTGAAGAGTGGCTGTCCGAATTGCCGTACACAGACGATTTTGAAAAGGATACAGGAATTATAATCAATGACGACAATTTCATTAATGACGACTATTTCACGCTCATGGGAATCTGTGCATTAACAAAACTGCCGGAGAAATATGGCTTACCGCTTGGCGATAATAATAATCCTTTACCCGCCTTGAAAAACGGTGAAATCGCTTTGTCACGCTTTGATGCGAGACGTTCGGAGCTTGAAATCGGCGACGAAATCACAGTGCGTATCGGCGACAGAGAGAAGACGTTTATTTTGACTTACACGACAAGAGATATTGTGTTCGGCTCACCGTATACAGACACAAAAAGGTTAATAATCAGCGATGAAGATTATGATTATTTCATGGGGGAAGAACTCTTATTATTCAACGCTTATTCGATTATGACTGCTGATTCAAATGCAGTTCATCGGGAATTACAAAAACAAGGCTTTATTATTCAGATGACAGGCGACCGTGCAATGATTGAGCTAACATTAACATTAGATATGGTTTTAGCTTCACTGCTCATATTAATCGGTGTGGTGCTGATTATAATTGCGTTTGCTATACTGCGGTTTACGATTGTATTTACGCTGCAGGAGGATTACAGGGAAATCGGAATTATGAAAGCAATCGGGCTTAAAAATTCTGCAATCAAGAACATATACATTATAAAATACTTCGCTATTTCACTTGTTGCGGCGACCATCGGAACAATCGCAAGTATTCCTTTCGGTGCTGTTATGCTCGAAAGCGTTCAGGATAATATGGCTATTCAATCTAATGGAAACACACCTGTTAATATAATCTGCGGTGTCGCTATAATCGCATTGGTGGTAATCTTCTGCCGACTGAGCTCGGGGAGCGTGGATAAATTCACAGCCATACAAGCAATACGTGGTGGTTCAACCGGAGAGCGATTTAAGAAGAAACGCTTCTTCCACCTCAACAGACGCAGAAGTATTCCAACCATGCTGTACATGGCGTTTAACAGTATTGTCAGTGCAACTAAGAGTTACACGGTGCTTGTGATTACATTTATTCTCGGAACGCTGCTGATTATCCTTCCGCTTAACGCATTAAACACATTGAAAGGCGATGATGTAATCCACTTATTCGGAGTTACAAAAAGCGATGTATACATTATTACGCCCGATATTACCCTCGAAACTGACACAGAAAAAGCAGATGAGCTTAAACAATTATACAAAGAAAACGGCATAGATATTGAATTTAATACAGTATTTATGATATTTCCGTGGGTATATAGCGACGACATGGATTCGGGTGTTCAGATTTTAGCAATGCAGTCCTCGGTTTATGAAGCTGACAAGCACATGAATTACACAGGGGGAACACCGCCCGTACTGCCTAACGAAATCGCTGTAACAAACCTTGCGATGGACAGATTAGGTGTAGTTATCGGCGACACTGTAAACGTTAAAATCGGAACAGAAACCCAAAGCTTTATCATCACAGCAAGCATACAGTCTATGAATAATATGGGAATCAGTATGTTTTTCCCGAAAACAACGGAAATCGCTCCACAGTTCATGTCAACCATGGTCATGCAAGGAAACTTCATAAATCGTGATAATATTTCAGAACAAATCGAATTGATGAAAGAGATAACCCCTGATTTTCAAATCAAAACCACCGAAGAATGGCTAAACCAGTACATCGGCAGTGCTATAGATACGATAGATAACATGAAAACACTTATTCTCTTTGTGGTTTTATTCATTAATTGGCTGATTACAATTCTGCTGATTAGAACATTTGTAACACGGGAACGCGGCGAAATTTCGCTTATGAAAAACATCGGATTTAATAATCATTCGCTCAAACTATGGCAAATCCTGCGAATTGTAATTGTATTGTTTGTTTCCGTAACACTCGGAGCATTGCTTTCAAATCTGTTCAACCCCGTAATTGCACGTTACACCTTCGGAATTATGGGTGCACCGAAAATGCCTATGTACGTTGATGCGTTTGAAGTATATTTTCTTTATCCGCTAATTCTGTTTTTAGGCACGGCAATCGCAGCAATTTTCGGGAGCTTGGCAGTAAATAAGATTGATTTTAAAGAAATCAATAACGTAGAGTAGGGGTGGACGACTCTGTCCACCCGATAAAAAACGGGACGATGCCCACATCGTCCCACAAGAAAGGATTTATCATGACTAATATTTTAACCGTAAAAGACCTATGCAAGACCTATGTAATCAGCAAAAGACAGAACAATGTCCTTAAAAACGTAAATTTTTCCATGACAGAGGGAGAGATGGTCGCCATAATGGGTGCGTCGGGTTCTGGGAAATCCACACTGCTTTATACGGTAAGCGGTATGGATAACCCCACTGCCGGAAGCGTTACGTTCTGGGGAAAAGAAATCGCCAAGCTGAATAAAAATCAGATGGCGAATGTTAGACTAACAGAAATGGGATTTATTTTTCAGCAGATGTATATGCTCAAAAATCTCACTATTTTCGATAATATAATACTGCCTGCATATAAAGCCCCAAAAAATTCAAAGCACGGTAGCCGTAAAGAAAAAAACGAGTACGCAAAGGATTTAATGCGGAAAATGGGAATTATTGAAGTCGCCGATAACGATATAAACGAGGTTTCCGGTGGTCAGCTGCAACGGGCGTGTATATGCAGAAGTATGATAAATAATCCGAAAATGATTTTCGCAGATGAACCCACCGGCTCGCTTAATAAACAGTCATCAGCAGAGGTAATGGACGAAATCCTGCGTGTTAATCGGGAGGGGACGGCGGTTCTGCTTGTAACTCACGATGTAAAAGTTGCGGCGAAAAGCGACCGTGTGTTATACATCTCTGACGGGAATATTCACGGTGAAAACACACTCGGCAAGTACACAGGCGAAAGCACGTTAAAAGAACGTGAAAGAACGCTTAATAACTGGTTACTCGACATGGGTTGGTAACGGACAGTTGACAGTGAACAATTGACAGTTGACAGTTATAAAATCTTTAAGACGGCGGTGACATTCATGTTATCGCCGTTTGTTTCTATGAAAATATCGCCGTTCATTTGGGTGAGAATTCGGCGGCAGATATATAATCCCAGACCGCTGCCTTTCTTGTCCTTGGCGTTAGAACCCCGCCAAAAGCTGTCAAAAACGTGAACGGCTTCTTCGTCAGAAAGTGTATTCCCCGAATTTGTAACAGTTACGAGCAGACAGGCTTCCTCCCGTGTAATGCTGAGTTCGATTTCCTTACCGTCACCGTATTTTATGGCGTTTTCGATTATATTCTCGAAGGCTTCAACGGTTCGCTCAATGTCCCCGTAAATCAAGCAGTTTTCGTACTCACCGAGTAAAAAATCTATCTTTAATAATTCCAATTTATCGCAGTAATAATCGTTGATTCTGTCAAGTAAATCTACAAGATAAAATTCGGAATTAACGACTTCGATATTCAAGAAGTCCTCTTTTGAGGTCTTAATTATATCATTAACAAAGGATTCGATTTTATCTGCGTTTTGGTCGATTTTATAAGCGAGTTCATCACTGTTCCCAAGCCCTTCGGACATTGCCTTAGTGTACAGTTTTATGGCAGAAAGAGGGGTTTTAATATCATGCGAAATTGAAAGCACAAGCATTTTCTTTTCTTTTTGCAGCATTAACTCATTGGCTTTACGCTGCTCAAGAGTTTCACGGAGCATATCAAGCCCCCAAATAAACTTCCCGAAGAAGCGTGACTTTTCTTCTTCAAGGCTTTTAGTTAAATGTCCCTTCGACAGTTCATAAGGCAGCTCGCTGACCCTGTTAAACGGATTTATAATCCGCATTTTCACATATACAAGAATAGCTAAAACAACAGATGCAAAAGCAATTAAAATCAAATTAACAATCAAAATATTGTTGGAAGCTTTATAACTGTAATTGAATTTTATATAGCCATCCTCATATATTCTTAACACATAAGCCTCATTATCGTTGAAATCCGAATCAAGCGAAATAGCTGTGATGTATTGATAATTACTCACATCGTCGTTAAAACCGTTATTTCTTATGTCAGTGTAAGCACGATTTATTTCTACAAGATGAAGCTTGTCATCGAAATCTGCGTTATTTAATAAATACACATTAGCGAAAGCAATTAATAAAGCGAACAACAGCATTACCATTAATATAATTCTGTTAAAACTAATCATACGAATTTGTATCCTACTCCCCATACAGTAATAATCCGCTCCGGTTTTTTGGGGTCGGATTCGATTTTTTCACGCAAGCGGTTGATATGAACAGTTAAGGTCTGCGGTTCACTGAAATTATCCGTCCCCCAAACTTGATTGAAAATATGTTCTTTCCGTAGTGCTTTTCCGCAATTTTGAACGAGAAACAAAAGCAAATCGAACTCCTTTACATTGAGTTCAAGTAGCTTTTCCTTAAACACAACGCTCCTCGATTCAACGTCAATTCTAATATCCTGCATTTCAATCAACGACTCTTTTTTGTAATGTCTGCGATAGAGCGAGTTCACTTTTGCAATCAGTAAATCAACATCAAACGGCTTTTCAATGTAATCGTCAGCACCAAGCACAAGTCCGTTCAGCTTATCGTCTTTTTCAGTTTTTGCACTGATGATAATAAGCGGAAGATTCTTTTCATCGTGAAGCTTCTTGCATACTTGAAAGCCGTCAATTCCGGGGAGCATTAAATCAAGCAGAACGATTTTCACGTCATGGTTCTTGATGTATTCCAAGCCTTCTTCACCGCTTTTTGCGTTAAATGAAGTATATCCCGCTTTTTCAAGGAATTTCATAAGCATTTCGGCGATGTCGGGGCTGTCTTCGATTATTAGAATGTCCAAGCTATACCTCCATATATTTTTAATCGGGTGACGAATTTAGAGAGTAAAATAGAACCCTCAAATCCGCTCTCAAAGCAGATTTGAGGGAATCTGAGTGACAGGATTTGAACCTGCGGCCTCTACCACCCCAAGGTAGCGCGCTACCAATCTGCGCCACACCCAGTCATATTTTGAAAAGTGTTTTCTTGTAAATAAAGTAAAAAGTTTTAGTTACTCTATATAAGGCATTTTGTATTCTATCACATATTTTCACTTATGTCAAGCCCTTAATTGCGTTTTTCAATAAAAAGCGATAGTATTGTAAAACAGGTTCAACTCGAATAAAATCATTGGAGGTAAAAAACATGGCTAAATTAAAAAATACGCATTGTAAAGGGCAAGGGGACAAACAATCTACACCGATGAAAAAACAACTCTTTGTAAGAAAACGCTACATATTTGAAAAGGGACTTGACAAGGGATATATAAAGTGTTATAATCTGAAATGCAGAAAAAGCGGGAAGTAATTTCGTATAATGGATATTATACGAAATTGGAGGTGCCCCAGTAACGAGGTGTGGCTAATGAGCCACAATATAACGAGGTGTGGCTCAGCTTGGTAGAGTGCTGCGTTCGGGACGCAGAGGCCGCAGGTTCAAATCCTGTCACCTCGATTAATCAGCCGGTGTGATGGAACTGGCAGACGTGCTGGATTCAAAATCCAGTGGTGGCGACACCGTGTGGGTTCGACCCCCACCACCGGTATACAAATAAATCCTTCCGTAAAACAGCGGGAGGATTTATGCTTTTTTATCTCGAAATTAAATCCATATATTCCTCTAAGCATAAGTTAGAATAATACATCTGCTCCGCCCTAAACGTCCCGACAAATCGAAAGTGCCACGGTTCATAATCAAAACCGGTAATTTCCTCTTTCCCCTTCGGATAACGCAGAACAAACCCGTATTTCCACGAATTCCTCACAAGCCATCTAAACTCCTCGGTTTGGTCAAACACATCATTAATGCTGTTATTCGTATCCCACCAGTCAAGCGTGAGAATGTCTATCGCAAGACCCGCATTATGCTCACTTGCTCCGGGGAAAGCAATTTGCGTAGAAGTGATAGCAATCGCTTCATCCCTTGAAAATCCCTCTGCCACAAGATGATTAACATAATTCTCGAAATTTTGCGTCTGCTTTTCTATATCACGATATGCAGATATAACATTAAGGATTATTCCGTCGGCACGGGCGTTTTCAATCATTTTAATTGCATATGGAGCAGCACGCTCGTCTATAAACAGCCCCTCGGATATTTTGGCAAGATTAACCGTGAAATCCTCGGGAAGCGGATTTTCTTTATTTATCAGATAAAATGCCCAGTTATCATAATTGTCCAATTCCTCTTGAATACCGCCGAGCGGTTGAGCTTCACCGTCCTGTTGCGGAGGGTCTATTGCCTTTGATTTACCGGAGACATTCACAATAAGAAAAACCACTGCCACAATTACAACGACAAAAACTATATTAAATATCCATATTTTACTTTTCATGCTTCATACCTCCCAAACTCTTTACAAACCCGGCAAAAAATGTTATAATATCATATTATTGAACAATAAAGGGATTAATATGCTGTTTTTGTACATAACGGCAGGAATTTTTTCAATTCTTCTCATTCTTTTTATAATTGCCTGCCTGCGTGCCTTAATCATTAAGAAGCATTATAATGACGATAAACCGTTTTTCGCCGATAAGGACGGGATTGATTTGCCACGCCATGCCGAAAATTTGTCTGAAATGATTAAGGTAAAAACAATCAGTAATCGGGATTTTCCCGATAACACCGAGATTTATAAGTTTCATGAGCTGTTAAGCCGCCTATACCCTAATATTCACCGAGTTTGTGAGGTTGTTGACATAGATGGTGCGTTGCTGTTCAGATGGGCTGGAAAAAAAGGTGATGCCAACCCGATTTTACTAATGTCACACCAAGATGTGGTTGAGGCTTCGGGGAAATGGAAACACGAGGCGTTCTCGGGAGAAATCGCAGACGGGCGTGTGTGGGGGCGAGGTACGATTGACACTAAGGGAGCATTATGTGCCATTTTAGAAAGCATTGAGGGGTTAATCGCCGAGAACTTCACACCATACTGTGATATATACGTCGCAAGCTCAAATAACGAAGAAGTCACCGGGGACGGTGCGATTAAAACTGTAGAATACCTCCACAAACACGGAATCCGCCTTGATTTGGTTATGGACGAGGGCGGCTCGGTAATGTCGGAGTATGATTCTAAGCAAGGCAGAATGGTCGCTCATAATGCCATGATTGGCATTTTTGAAAAAGGCAGAGCTAATATTAAATTCATAGCAACCAGCTCGGGCGGGCATGCCAGCGTACCTTTCAATAATAACCCGTTCGCTCAGCTCGGTGAAATGGTTCATATTATCGAAAAACACAACCCCTTCAAAAAACGCATAACCAAGCCTGTTCGGGTGCAGTATAAAATCATGGCACCGTATATGACGCACTTTCGGCATAGGCTGCTGTTCGGGAATTTGTGGCTGTTCGCACCGATTGCGGCACACTATATGCACAAGAAAGGCGGTTCGCTCGGTGCAGTTGTAAAGACTACCTGCGTATTCACCATGGCTGAGGGAAGCAAGGGGGCGAATGTCATTCCCGAAAGAGCGAGTATGACAGCGAATATCCGCTTTATGCTTCATGAACCCCTGCCCCGCTCCTACGCAAAATTAGGGAAAATCGCCAAGAGGTTGGGACTTCGCATGGAGATGATAACCGGCTTCGATGTTCCTCCCGTTGCGGATATGAAATGCTACGCTTATAAATATGTTAATCGATGTATTGAAGAGGTTTTCGGGGATATTCCGAGAGTTCCCTATATCATGCTTGCGGGGACTGATGCACGGCATTATACCAAGATTTGCGATTGTGTTTTGCGGTTTGTTCCTCTTATGATGACGAGTGAACAAATCAACTCCGCACACGCTGTAAACGAGAATATCTATATAGAATCATTAGCGAGAGGTGTTGTGTTCTATCGTGAATTTATACGAAATTATGGGGATGACAATTAATTATAACATACAATTGGGGTAAAATCAATGATTTTCAAATTCGATGATTATTTAACCGAAAAGGCGGCTGTTGCTGAGGAAATGTGTTCTGAAGCGTTCAACCGCTTCGACAAAATCGCTCGACATAATTCGGAAAAGGTACTGCATGCTTTTATTAAAAACCGTGTTTCTGAAAGGCATTTACAGGGTACAACCGGTTATGGTTACGGGGACGACGGACGGGATACGCTTGATAAGGTTTATGCCGATGTATTCGGGGCGGAGAGTGCATTAGTCCGCCATAACTTCATCAATGGCACTCACGCAATTGCCACTGCCCTGTTCGGGGTTTTAAGAACCGGCGACACACTTATGTCGGTTACGGGGAAACCCTATGATACACTTCATGGGGTGATTAATGGCGACACAGGCGGTTCGTTAAAGGAATACGGGATTCATTATAAGGAAATCGCACTGTTACCGAGCGGTAAGCCCGATTTGGAAAGTATTAGACGTGTTGTAGGGGCGGACGACTCTGTCCGCCCGTCAGACGGAGTTCGAAACGAACTCTTAACCCTTGTCCGCCCGAAAGCATATTTTATACAAAGGTCACGGGGATATAGTTTGCGACCGTCGATTACTGTTTCAGAAATCGGTGAAATAATTAAGATAATCCGTTCCGGCAATCCCGACGCAATAATAATAGTAGACAACTGTTACGGAGAATTCTGCGAGTGTACAGAGCCTGTACTCGCATGCCTGCCTGCGGCAGGGTCTGCCACTGAGAAAAGCGGAGCTGATTTAATAATCGGCAGTCTTATTAAAAATCCCGGAGGCGGTATTGCCGAAACAGGCGGCTACATTGCCGGGAAAGCAGATTTAGTTGAGCTGAGTGCCCAACGGCTGACCGCACCCGGTATCGGCTCTGAGGCGGGCTGTTCGCTTGACCGAAACCGTTCAATGTATATGGGGTTGTTCCGTGCCCCCGAAACGGTTGCCAACGCCCTCAAGACTTCTGCATTTGCGTTGGCTTTATTTGAGTTAATGGGTTATGAGTGTTTTCCGAATTATAACGATTATCGAACTGATATTATTGCCGCAATTAAATTGGGCGGTGAAGCGGAGTTAAGGGCGTTCTGCGAGGGAATTCAAGCGGGCAGTCCCGTTGACAGTTATGCAGTTCCCGAGCCGTGGGAAATGCCCGGATATGCCCACAAGGTCATTATGGCGGCGGGAGCGTTTGTTTCGGGAGCGTCAATAGAACTGAGTGCAGATGCACCGTTACGAGAGCCGTATGCGGTATGGCTACAGGGCGGGCTGACCTTTCCGAGCGGGAGAATTGGAGTTATGACAGCGGCACAAAAGCTGTTAAATTTGAAAAAATAGTGTTTATTGTAAAAAAAAGTGCTTGACAAATATTTCAAAGCGTGTTATAATATCACTCGCCACGTGTTTTGGGCTTTATCAAGTGTGTAATATGATACTTATTAGTATCATGAAACACCGCCTAATTACAGTGAGACTTATAAAAACGAGGTATTTCAAAATGTATGCGGTAATCGAAACCGGCGGAAAACAGTATAAGGTTAAAGAGGGCGACGAGATTTACGTTGAGAAATTAGGCGTAGAATCAGGCGAAATCACTTTCGACAAGGTCATCATGGCTTCTCGTGAGGACGGTGCAATGGTATTAGGCTTCCCCTATGCTAAGGGAGTAAGCGTTACTGCTTCCCTTGTGAAAAACGGCAGAGCCAAGAAAATCACGGTGTTCACCTATAAACCTAAAAAAGGCAGTAAACGCAAGCTGGGACATCGCCAGCCTTACAGCAAGATTAAAATTGAAGCAATCAACATCACATAATTACGAAAATAAGGGAGTGAAATTAAATGGCACATAAAAAAGGAATGGGTTCAACCAAGAACGGTCGCGATAGTGAGTCGAAACGGTTAGGTGTTAAAAGAGCAGACGGTCAGCACGTACTTGCGGGGAATATATTAGTTCGTCAAAGAGGTACGAAAATCCATGCGGGAAATAACGTAGGTGTTGGTCATGACCACACATTATTCGCTACTGTTGACGGTAAGGTGAAATTCGAGAGAATGGATAAAACCCGCAAAAAAGTCAGCGTTTACGCAGAATAATCCGAAACTGCACGGGCGTACTTTGTACGCCTGTTTTGTTTTGTAAGGAGAAATATATGTTTATTGACATTGTAAAAATTTCAATCCGTGCGGGTAACGGCGGGAACGGAGCGGTATCGTTCCACCGTGAGAAGTATGTTCAAGCGGGAGGACCCGACGGAGGTGACGGCGGCAAGGGCGGCGATATTATATTAGTCGCCGATGATAACTTATCGACTTTGGTTGACTTTCGTTATACCAAGAAATTCACTGCCGAAAACGGGCAGAACGGCGGTACTAATAAGAAGTCGGGGAAGTCTGCACCGGATATTATTCTAAAGGTTCCCAGAGGAACGCTTGTAAAGGATACCGAGAGCGGTAGGTTAATCGCCGACATTTCCGGGAATGAACCTGTCATCGTCGCAAAAGGAGGCAGAGGTGGTTGGGGGAATCAGCATTTCGCCACACCGACAAGGCAAGTCCCTAACTTTGCGAAGCCGGGTTTCCCCGGTGAGGTGTTTAATGTAACCTTAGAATTAAAACTGCTCGCCGATGTGGGATTGGTCGGTTTCCCGAATGTGGGGAAATCCAGTTTAATAAGCGTTATCAGTGCGGCGAAGCCGCAAATCGCAAATTATCATTTTACGACTCTTTCCCCTGTCTTAGGGGTGGTAAACCCCGCCAAAGGCGGGCATGCGTACGCAGGTTCTGCGTTTGTTGTGGCGGATATTCCGGGGTTAATCGAGGGTGCAAGTGAGGGTGTGGGATTAGGTCACGCATTTCTTAGGCACGTGGAACGCTGTCGCTTGATTGTGCATATTGTGGACGTTTCGGGGAGTGAGGGGCGTGACCCGAAGGACGATTTCGAGAAAATCAACCTTGAGCTTAGTCGCTTTTCCGAGGACTTAGCCGCCCGCCCGCAAATAGTCGCCGCTAATAAGTCTGATATAGCCACCGACGAACAAATTGCAGAATTTCAAGAATATATTAAACGTGTTAACTCTGACATGCCGTTCTTCGTTATTTCATCGGCTACCAAAAAAGGCACTGACGATTTGGTTAAAAGAATAATTGAAGAATTATCGAAATTACCGCCCGTAAAACAATACGAGGCTGAGCCAATGCCGTTCGAGGAGCTGCAGAAGCTGCATGATAAGAAATCGTTCAAAATCGAGAACCCCGAGGACGGCTATTTCATAATAGACGCACCGTGGCTTGCACCGATTATTAATATGGCGAATATGGAGGATTATGAAAGCCTGCAATATCTTCAAAGGGTACTCAGAAGCTCCGGAATAATTGATGCACTTGAGGAGGCAGGTATTGAGGAAGATGATACGGTTGCGATATTTGATTTTGAATTTACGTATGTCCGATAATAATGCTTGACATTGCTCGAAACATGTGATAATATTTAGATAATTGTATTTTTATGTAATATAAAGGAGTCTGAAATGACACATGATATTTTTATCAGTCACTCTTCTAAAGACAAAAATGCTGCGTCTGCCATCTGCCATGCATTAGAGAAAAACGGGATTAAATGCTGGATAGCTCCGAGAGATGTTTCTCCCGGGCGTGAATATGCTGAAGAACTTATATATGGGATTAAAAACGCTAAGCTTTTCTTGTTAATTTTTTCCAAGGATTCCAACGAGTCGAAGCCCGTTTCAAAGGAGATTGAAAGTGCTTTTCGATATGAAAAAACGGTTATTCCGTTTCGTATTGAAGATGTTGAAATGCGGGAAAGCCTTGAGTATTATCTCTCGAACCTCCACTGGTTAGACGCTTTTCCCGATGATAATGAATTCGATTCTCTTGTTAAGGTTGTTAAGAAAACATTAGGCATGAAATTAGACGAACCGATACCACCGGTTGCTACATCAATACCCGAACCCGCCCCCGTTCAGCAACGAGTTTGCCCGAGCTGTAACGCAGAATTGGCTGAGGGTATGATATTCTGCAATTCATGCGGTGCTAAGTATGAGCCGGTTGCAACCCCTGCCCCAATTCCGGTAATGGCAGCTTCACCTGCCCCTGTGCAAGAACAATACATACCTCAACAACCCGCTTATGCTCCTCCACCTCCGCCTCAACAGCCGGCTCACACCCCTCCCGTACAAGAGCAGGTTTATGTCGCTCCTGTTCCCGTCCCCGAGAAAAAGAAGAAGCCTGTGGGTGTGATAATCGGAATTATTGCCGCAGCTGTGTTAGTTTTGTCAATAGGAACTGTCGGTATCATCGCACTTATTGCCAGCAATAACAACAACAATAATTATCAATCCAGAAATGACGACGACGAAACACGCCGTACAACGGCGGCTTCTACTGATGATGCTCCCGACCCGAATGCCATACTCACCCCTGTCCAAATTTTCGATAATAACAAGCACGCTGTTTTCCAAATAAAATGCTACCATAACGGCGTTCATGTCGGCTGGGGAAGCGGTTTCTTTGTTAATGCAGAAGGTGTTGCAATAACCAACCATCATGTTATGGAAGGCATGACAGGTGCTGTTGCTGTTTTATTTGATGGCAGAGAATTTGATATTACCGGGTATTATTCATATGATTTCTCAAACGATTATGCGGTAATTCAGGTTGACGGTAAGGGTGAGAGCTTCAGTTTTGTCACTATTGGTGATTCTGACTCTATGAACGTGGGTGACTCTGTTTATGCACTCGGAGGCCCCGACGGTGACCCCATAACCTTCACTGCGGGTATGATTTCGAGATTTGCGAATGAACCATTGAACTATGGCAGGTATACCGTTGCAGGTATGCTGCAAAGCACTGCTGCCGTCTATGGCGGAAACAGCGGCGGTCCGTTATTAAACGATAAAGGACATGTTATCGGTATTAACTCTGCAAGCGACCCCTCACGTGACAGTCAGCAGTGGGCTGTCCCGATTAAACGTGTTATCTTACCCTCTGAGGGGAATAATTCAACAACCCCGCTTCCTGTAGGTGGCGGACAACAGGATACATGGGACGGTACTGTTACATATCTGGCACGGTATTCGTTTATTCCGGATTTTCTCTCTGTCAGCCGTAATGCTTACCTCGGGATGGCAGGAACAGCCTCAGACTTGGGCTTCAACTTAGTGCTTGATTTTGATGTGACAGGAAGCTATCATTTTGATTATGCGTATTATTATTTGTTGGAAGAACCTTATTTCATAAGTGATACCGATGAATATGATGACGTTTTAGAAGACCACGGCTTTGATTTGCAAGGTGCATACTTTGACGACAAGGATGGTATAACATATGTGTTCTTTTACCTCGCCAAGCAAAACACAAGCTTAGTTTATTCCTATTATTGGGAATATGAAATTCTTGTAGTAGTAGTCGGTAGCGGCAATGCTTATCAACAGCTTTCGGGCGGCTCAGCCTCAACCACAACACCGCAAACCCCCACTCAGCCCGCTGTTCCGAACGCTTATCAGCGTTTCCCCGCTGTACCGGATTTCGGAAAAGTCATTAAAGATGCAAAATTAATAGACGAGGGTTATCTGCATGAGTTTGGTCTTGAATATATTACTTTTGACGGTAACTATTACGGTTTCAAAAATAACTATTTATATATATATGACCTCGATGATTTAGACGATGTGTTCGTTTACTTAGATGATTACTTGTTGGTAAACAATTTCGATGAAAGAAGAGAAACCTATTATGAAGATGTAGGAGTTTGGGCGGCACTCTACTATAACTCGAGGGAGGGTGTTTGGGTGTCTGTTCTGTATTACGTTGATTACTCAGAAGCCGTGATAGTCATTGAATTAGATTCAGATTATATTCAATAATTAGTTTTCGTTAAGGCGGCACTGCATGTGCCGTTTTTTCGCTAATCGGAATATCTGTTATGTATGCTCGCAAGACGGGTTTTCCTGTAAGGCGGCTTTCCCTCCCTGCTGTTTTAAAAGTTTTCTGCGTTGTTCACGGTTAAGCGATTTTATCGGGATGCGTTTGGGTTGGTTTGAACACATGTCATCGATTATGATAACCCCCGGCGTTTCCTCGAAAACTGTCTTGTCAATTCCGAGATAGTTAACTAACATTCTGATTGCCGTGAGCTTATTATTAAGCTTCACCTCCTCCCCCTCGGCAAATGCAATGGTTTGCAGCTCGTTTATGATTTTTGTGCTTAGGTCGTGTTTGCTGATTTTTGAATTCATTTTATACCCCTTTCATGTTTTTTATTTAATCATAAACGAAGCTTACCCCCTCCCGGTGCCAAGTTTCGTTGCATACGCAACGAAAGGCATTAGTAATCCGAAAAACTATATAAAAGGAGAAATAGTATGGACTTTTTTGATGTAATTAACGCTCGATATTCTCATAAGGAGAAATTCCTGCCGACTCCGGTACCGTTGCATGACCTTGAGAAAATCGCACAAGCGGGACTCGCCGCCCCCTCCGGAATGAACAGCCAGTGTGTACGGTTGATAATTCTGCCCGACAGAGACGCTGTTCAAGCGTTGTGTGAGGTTGCTCCCACCGACGGTATGCAAACCGCTCCGGCGGCGATTGCCATGCTGACTGACAGAAGCGTCCAGAAAGGTGAGGTCAATTTCGAGATGGAAGACTATTCCGCCGCCGCCGAAAACATGCTGTTAGCGGCAACGGCGTTGGGTTATGTGTCGTTGTGGTTAGACAGCCCGTATTTCGACAGTCAAAAACAAAAACACGCCCTTGATGTTCTCGGTGCGGATAAGTCTAAACATCATTTGCGTGTTGTTCTGCCAATCGGATTGCCCGACGGGGAGGGTTCGAGGAGAGAGAAGCTGCCGTTCAATGAACGGGTGTCTTACGGGAAGTTCGGTGAGAGTAAGTAATTGATAACTGACTACTTTTTGGCTTGTTTTTTCTTCAAATACCTCATAATTCCTCCTATAAAATAAACTCCTCCGATATAGTACCGTAGAATACCGCTTCGACATAGTCCATGTCAAACCTCCCATGAGCCCTTACCCCGTGTAATGCGGCAAGCTCTGCAGTATACTCCTCGAGCAGATATATTCGGATATTCCAGCTCCTGTCATAATGGGTTATAATGGGGATTATATGCACATTCTCGAATTCAACCTGCCGTGTTTCGGAATTTACTATTATATCGAACTTCAGTAGTCCCCCTATCATGGTCTGCGGAATGTACTGTGCTCCGATTAAATTCCCCAAAGAATAGGCTACCACTGCTTTTGAACCGTCAGACCTTTCGAGAATTTCAATATCACGTAATACATGCGGGTGTGTACCGATTATTATATCGGCACCCGCATCAACTAATTTTTGTGCGGTTTGCCTTTGAACGTCGCTGATTACACTTGAATTTTCCACTCCCCAATGCAGAAAAACTACACAAACATCGGAGATTTCCCCAGCTCGGGTAATCTCATTAATCATGGTTGCTACATCATTAGCGTCGCCTACCTCGGCGGGCGGTTTCAACCAGCTTTCAAGCCCGTTAAGCGATTCGGCATAGCTCAAATAAGAAAAAGTAACATCGTTGACTACGCTTGTGCGGATATTCGCACGGTCTTCTGCGTTTCTGTACGCACCTACGGCGACTACACTGTCACTCGTTCTGCTGTCCCAATAATCGAGGCAGGCATATAACCCCTCCATACCTTTATCAAGTGTGTGGTTGTTGGCAAGCGAGAACACGTTGAACCCTATATCAATCATATGGTCGCCTAAGGCAACAGGGCTGTTGAAAAACGGGAAATTCGACGGTGGGTATATGTCGTTGCAGATTAATGTTTCCTGGTTAATCACCGACAAATCGGCAGAACCGATTATATCGGCAATGCTTATGTAGGATTCGGTGAAGTCGTATTCCGCATCTGTGCCGTTAGCGTGTTTTTTCGCTTGGTTATAAATCGGCGGGTGAATTAAATTATCGCCTGCCGCAACAAAGCTGACCGTTATGTATTCGGGGGTGGGTGGTTCGGCTACAGGCGGTTCAATAATTACCGGTTCTGCTTTTTCTGTAATTGTTGTTTGTGTAAGGGATGATGACTGCATTACCCCTTCATTAGGCGTATTATTCGATATATCGGTACACGCCGATAAAAATATCGCCGCAGTAATAATAATTGATGTAACTTTTTTCATAATTACCCCTATTTTAGCCATTTACTCGATACCGACGAGGATAATACTGCTTTTATAAAATCCATGCCGAATTCGCCGTAGTTATGTATTCCGTGCCTTGCGGCGTGCTGGGCGGTATAGTCCTTGTACAGAATTACCTCAATGTTCATGGCGTGTGTGACGTTTCCTACGTCATAATGCGTTATTATCGGGATAAGGTGAACATCGTCAAACTCAACCCTACCGCTCTGTGGATTATATAAAATATCCATTTTTAATAATCCGCCAATCATAGTTTCAGAAACCTGCTGAGTGCTTATTAAATTAGCCAATGAATAGGCGACGACTGCCTTAGTGCCGTTTGCCCGTTCAAGAATTTCAATATCACGCAACACATGCGGGTGAGTTCCGACTATTACATCCGCACCTGCGTCGACTAATCTTTGAGCGACATTTCGCTGAGCTTGTGTAATGACATGCGAGTCCTCCACCCCCCAATGCAGAAATACCACGCATATGTCTGATATTTCCTTAGCCCGCTTAACCTCTTTAACCATGGTTTCTATATCATTTGAATCGCCGACTTGTAAGGGTGAACCGGCGGGTAGTGATAATCCATTGAGATGTTCGGTATAGCTTAAATAAGAAAATGTAACGCCGTTTACGATATTTGTGCGAATGTTGGCACGGTCATTGGCATTTCGGTATGCACCTACTGCGACTACCGAGTTAATGCTCCTGCTGTCCCAATAATCCAAGCACGCCGAAAGCCCCTCAGTCCCTTTATCGAGAGTGTGGTTGTTGGCAATCGAGAATACATTAAACCCCATACCAATCATATGGTCACCCAAGGCAATCGGTGTGTTGAAGTTCGGGTAGCCCGAGGGTGGGTAAATGTCATTGCAAATCAGCGTTTCCTGATTAATCACCGCTAAGTCAACCGAGCGGACTATGCTTTCTATATTCTTATAAACATAGGTATAGTCATAGTCTTTACCGGTTTCCTGTGCGTGCAGCTGTGCTTGATTATTAATAGAAGTGTGGATTAGATTATCACCTGCCGCAAGGAAGCTCACCTTTATGTAATCATCGTTATGTATTACAGGCTCAGGCTCGGTCAAAAGTGGCTCTGTCGTTTGAGTAATTGTCGGCTCCTGCACCCTTGTGAAATCGGGAACAACCTGCTCCTCAGTTGTAGTCGAACCTACAGTTGCGTCAACCGGAATATCGTTATTCGATAAATCGGTACACCCGAACAGAAAAACCGCAGTTACTATTAAAATAAAAATACTTAACTTTTTCATGCCTATATTATATTATAGAAACTGTTAATTGTCAAATAATTATTAATTATTAATTGTTAATTATTAATTGGATTAAATCCCTCTCCCAATACCTCGCCGATATTCGTAATCACGATAAACGCCTTATTATCAATCTCGCCGATTTTTCGTTTAATCCGTGCGTATTGGTTTTTCTGAACGGCACAGCATATAACATTTCTGTCATTGCCGGAATACGCCCCTGTTCCTTTGAGAATTGTCGCTCCCCTGCCCTCTTCATTGAGAATACGTTGTGTAATTTCTTCATATTTCTCCGAGAATATGAACAACAGCTTCCCCTCCAAGCTGCCGTACAGGATTAAATCCACCACCCTGCCGCTTACGAATATGGCGATTATGGCATATAAACCTGCTTCAATGCTCTTGAAAACCAACATAGCCGAGGAAATAATTACCACATCGCTCGTAAGCATAATGACCCCCATTTTTAAATGGGGGCGTTTTTTATTAATTATTCTGTTGATTATGTCAATTCCGCCGGAAGTACCCTCTCTGAGATAGATTAATCCCAATCCCGTGCCGAATAAAACTCCGCCGAATACTGCTGCTAATATTTTATCACCCTCATAAACGGGTAGCTTGATATACAGCCAATCGGAAGCAAGGGTAATAACTCCCACCGCTATGACGGTTTTGAGCATACGGCGAACCCCTAAGAATTTCAGCCCGATTATAATCAGCGGAATGTTAAAAGCACCGTATAACAAACCTAC
>Ga0123356_10001221_pt1 | contig 28561 bp, 30 predicted proteins | sample TergutEmb28metaG_2_FD_92546 | JGI IMG/M metagenome (GOLD analysis project Ga0123356, IMG submission 92546) | Embiratermes neotenicus P3 segment gut microbial communities from Petit-Saut dam, French Guiana - Emb289 P3 | ecosystem: Host-associated > Arthropoda: Insects > Digestive system > Gut ...
ACTGATATTGTCTGTGGTATAGTTAATTTTCGCATATCAGGAACTTTGTTTGTCTAAAAATTCAGATAGGTAACCACAATCCCAACTAAAAACACTAAAAGTAATAAGGCCTAAGGTCTATTGACTATGCCCTAAGAGAGCGCAGCACAGATCAAGCAACTCAAGTACTAGCAAGCACACAACTATACCAAAAAGAGGAGTTGTAAATCTATCGTAATTTTGATAAATGATTATTGCTACTTGTCGATAAGTTCGTGAGCATATGATCTTGTCAGCACTGGATTTAAAGAAAGCCATTGATCAAGGAACACTAATAATTGATCCGCTTAGCAAAGATACCATTAGAGAAAATGGAGTGGACCTGCGTTTTTCTGAGGAACTTGTACGCCTATGCCCAACAGAGGGGGTCCTTGACATAGAGGCACCTATCCGTGAGGGACGATACATTAATGAAAAAGTCACAAATTCCTTTACACTAGGAAAGTTTGAGAAGGTACTGGTTGCAACTCTAGAGAAAGTGAAAATACCAAATGACCTTATGGGGTTTTGCCAACTCAGAAGTACATTCTCCCGGGCAGGCATATCTATCCCACCAACAGTCGTAGATGCAGGTTTTGAGGGCATTCTTACAATTCAAGTGTCTGGCGGTCCGTTTCCAGTCAAAATACCTATAAAAACGCGATTCTTACACTTGGTGTTTGCAGAATTGAAAACACCGCTGGTTACAGGCTATGAGGGCAAATACAAAAACGATAACGGGGTAGCGATTCCAAAAAAGGATCACCAAACACATCCGGCTTAAAATCACATCCTTTTTATGCAATTCATATAGTAATGCTTTGACCTAAAGTGAATTTCACCTATCCAGCTAACGTACACTTTGAATGTAACTGTTGCGGGTTGTGCTGCGGCAACACAAACCACAAAACCCGACATATTTTGCTACTAGAAAAGGAAGCTAAAGAAATCTCGGCCCAAACAGGATTACACATAAAAGATTTCACAGACACATCAAAGGACACCCAACCCTACATTTATGAAATGAAAAAAGTTGAAAACCACTGTTTTTTCCTAAACACCAACAAATGTGATATCTACGGGATACGGCCGCTGATTTGCAGGTTCTACCCATTCGAGTTAACATTTGATGCGGACAAAAACCTGCATATTTTTACCTGTACCCCAGAATGCCCGACTCTAAACACAGGTAAGGCACTATCGAAGAAGACTTTTGAGGAACTCTTCGAGCTGGCTAAACAACGTTTGCTTTAAGTTGCTCCAACACATCTTCGATGGTGACGCCACAGTAGTGACATTTCAACACCAAGGGATCTTCATGCTTTACGTGAAATTTGCTGTAGATGGGTTCATCACTGTTACTCACACAACAAGGGTTAGCACACTTAACAATACCCACTATAATTGGAGGAAGCTGCACTTCAAGCTTTTCTAGAACCTCATAATTTTTAATAATATTTATCGAAGCATGAGGCGCAACTAGCGCAATACGATTTACTTCTTGGGAGCTCAATGCTTTACCCTCAATTTTTATAATATCTTTTGCACCAAAACGCTTACTGGGCACATCAATAGCAATGGTCATAACACGTTTCTCTTTGCCAGTTATCCCCAAAATTCGAATCACATCCAAAGCATAACCGCCACGAATGTGGTCAATGACAGTGCCATCTTTAATTTTTGAAACCCTAAGCTCCCTCTCACTCATAAGATCCACTTTATGAAGGCAATACAAACAAAGAAATAAGAATTGCTAAAATAAAAAAAGAAACGCTACGCACGAAGGTTTATGACAGTTGTTCCCGCGAACTTGTCAAAGTAACGCATGAAAGCGTCATTTTTTATCCTCCAGCCAATCAACAAGTCAAAGGGCAAAAGCGGCAAGAGTTTGCCAAAGTTGCGAACTGCAGCATGATCGTAACTCATTTTTTTGCCGTCTGTTCGAACGACTTTGAGTCCAATGATACGTTTACCTATACTTTGGCCGTTGAATCCCTCTAGCAAAGTGGAATAGAGCCAAAGTAAACCCGCAGTTATGAAAAGCACTGTACTCACACTACTGCCCAGATTTATATCTGAGGGGGATAAGAACTGGGGGAGTATAGTAATTGCAAGAGTGATTGCAAAAATTATGGCTAGATCCATAAAGAAGGCAAGGGTCCGTTTTCGAAGCGAAGCCAGAGGAAGAGAATTTGCCTTGCACTGCACATCAGCGACTTCAGCCCAACCTTCCACATCGTGAATAACACGAACTGCACTTTCACCTGCCCGACTAAGTTTGTATTTCCCAGTCGGAGTTTGTTCTATAAAAGGCGCGAGGGCACGAAGATGAAAGCTTAGTTTACCGGTATCAACGTTGAGCAGATTTAGCAGATCGGTAAAGGAAGACTCACCGTTATTGCTTAAATCCAGCAGTATGTCTCTTCGCAGTGGGTGAGATAAAACAGATAGTACTTTAGAGACGCTTCCTTCATTTACTGCCATACTTAAGACCATGAATTAACTAATTGACGATTTTTAGGTGAACCGTGACTTATAGCCCATTATTGGGTTTTTCTCACATATAAGTCACACCCAACTAAAAGCAAAAGCTTATCTAATTTAATAGGACAGAGCCATCTATTAAACACTAGTATGTCAAGTGCCGATATTGCAGTCCAAGTGTTTCGAGAACTCGAAAACGAAGACTTTAGAATCCTCCACAGTATTGAGACAGCGATGGCAAAACGAGAATTTGTTCCCATTGAACAGATAGAAAAATACAGCAAAGCACCCCTCGACCGCATCACCTTCACCTTGAATAAACTAGATAAACTAACACTGATCTACCGAACCCACACCGCCTGCACCGGCTACACTTTAAACTCCGCAGGATACGACTGCCTAGCTATAAACGCACTCGTGAAAGCCAAGGTCCTCACCTCATTTGGTCAAACCCTAGGCGTAGGCAAAGAAGCAGACATTTACGATGCCCTCAACCCAGACGGCACCCGCATAGTCATTAAATTTCACAGATTGGGCAGAATTAGTTTTCGACAAACCCGACGCAAACGCAGCTACATACGTGAACGCTCCACGTGGCTTTTCCAATCGCATTTAGCAGCCGAGAAGGAGTACCACACCATGAAACTAGCCTATGACAATGGGGTTGCTGTGCCCAAGCCACTTAGCCAAAATCGCCATGCCATCGCGATGAGTATGATCGAGGGCGGAGAATTATCCAAATACAAAGACATAGGCAAAGCCAAACAGGTTTTACGAGAGATTCTGCGCAACATCAAAAAAACCTACCGAAAAGTTCACCTAATCCACGGTGACTTAAGTGAATACAACATCATCCTCCGACCAGATGGACACATTTTAATCATCGATTGGCCACAAGCCGTAAAAACTGATCACGCCAACGCAAAGGAACTGCTCGAGCGCGACCTAAGAAATGTGTTAACGTTTTTTGCTCGTAAATGGAGTGTAGAGTTAACTGTAGAAGAAGCACGTAAATATGTAGTTGGGGAAGCGCCGCGCTTACCCATTTAATGCTTGTTCGCGTCTAGCACGATGTAGAGAATGTTGTTTCCGCGGAGAAGCACATTACCATAGTTGGTCATGAGCTGATCCTCTTTGATTTCGGTGGCCCCTTCGAGAAGCAGATTCATGTGGCCGTCGCATCGGATCATTTTTCCTTTGTATTCATAGCTGTTCTTGAGTACAACTTCGATGTTGCCATGCAACTGTTTAATAAGCACATTTAGAGGTTTTTTACTTGGTTCCATCATCGACATTAATGGTCACAGTCCATTCTGTTGATATGCAAGAACCCCCGACCAGATATAAAAGCCTTCTGAATATGTACTGCTCGTGTGAATAACCAAATAAGCGCTTCAACGGTCAAACGTGCTCAACCCAGTGAACCGATGCGGGCTTGACTCTTTAGAAACCGTTCAGCCCACTATCAGACCAAACAGAGCAAACAATGCCCGCTACATCAAGCCACCACCGTGCTTTCCAACAATTAGCCGCTATACTAATTGAAGGTAAAACAGAGAGCAGAAATGGAAGGCACTGAATTTAACATCTACGGTACAATCTCAAACAACAAAAAACAGAAGGCAGCAACGAGTGCACCCACAGCAAAACAGGTAGTTTCTTCAATTGCAGAGAGCAGCACTATGGCAACTGTTGCCATATATAGTTCAAAAAAATAGAAACAAAAAGTAATCCTATGACAACCTGATCATATGACGACATGTCTGCATGAATAGGCTAGGTATCACAGCACTCCAAAACAGGATTGTAAAGTTTAATAGACAGGCTTTTTTGATTGAGTTCTCGTTTAGCTGTGATAACGATTGAATACAGAAAACACTCATAACTCCCGAACCCTTAAGCAATCCATTGGATTGTGGAGTGCGGTTGCCATAAATGTGGGCGCAATCGTGGGTAGTGGAATTTTTGTTGTCACAGGTATCGTTGCAGGGTACGCTGGCTCTGCATTTATCATATCCATGGTTGCCGCCGGCTTAATTGCCTTCATAACCGCTCTTAGTTTAGCCAAGCTGACAAGGTGGCAACCAGTGGAGGGCGGGGTCTACGAATATGGACGACAACTAGTTTCACCTTATGCAGGGTTCGTGGGGGGTTGGATGTGGCTGGTTGCTAACACGTTTACGGGAGCGGTAGTGTCACTTGGGTTTGCTAGCTATTTGTCAGTGATGGTGCCGGGGTTGCCGACTAACATTGTTGCAGCAGGGATGTGTCTGGTTTTTATGGGTTTAAACCTGGTTGGCGCTAAAGAATCTGCAACCGTTAACAACCTTTTTGTGGGCATTAAGCTTGCAGTTTTAGCTTTTTTTGTCATTTTTGGTACGTTTTATGCTAGCCCGGCTAATGTTGCACCGTTTGTACCGTTGTCAGATGGCGTTTTGTATGCCACGTTTTTCATCTTTTTTGCATATGGGGGGTTTGCAAGAGTAACGGTCATCGCCGAAGAAATCAAGGATGCGAAACGTAATGTTTTTCGCGCGATGCTGTTGTCGCTTGGACTCTCAATGTTGATTTACGTTGCAGTGGGATTGGTTGCGGTTGGACTGTTGGGTGCAAGTGATCTTGCAAATTCAGCTTCGCCGCTGAGCACCGCCATGAGTGCTACGGGCAGTCAATGGGCTGTACAGGTCATAACAATTGGTGGATTGGTGGCTATGGCAAGTGTTTTGTTAACCAATATTTTAGGGGTCTCACGGATGGCTTACGCGATGGCGCGCCGCGGTGATTTCCCCTCCGCTTTGTCTAGACTACAGAGTAAGCGTTCCATACCATATTATGCTGTCATTGGAACGGGTGTGTTGATGGCGGTTCTGGCGCTCTTTGTGGACTTAACGCGCGTTGTTGCGGTCAGTACATTTGCAATAGTAGTCAACTATTGCATCGTTAATATCGCCGCGTATAAACTTAGAAACAGGGTCGGACTCCAGAGGGTTATGCCATTGTTGGGGTTAACGACATGTATTATGTTGTTGGTGTTTTTGCTGTTTGCCTCGCCGGATGCCTGGACGGTGGGTATTGTTTTCTTGGTCGTAGGCTCCGCTTACTACCTATTAAAGCAGCGCTATTTTAGTCGAAAAGACTTTTAGCCAGCGGTACGATTCTACACCACAAAACTCTGCAGGTTTATACATGCCTATCAAAGCCGTTTTATTTGACATGTTCGATACTTTGATGATGATCGAGAAAGATCACGAATTCTATGCCCCCGCCATCCAACGCATGTACCACTACCTTAGCACAAGAGGCATCGATGTGTCGTTTGAAAAGTTCCAAGACATCTACCGACAAGAAAGAGCCAAGCTATACGCTAAAGCTGACATAACCTTGGAAGAACCGCACTTCAACGTTCGCGTATCCCAAACACTTGGGGCATTAGGCTACACTTATCCCACCACAAGCCCACTGGTTTGTGGAGCAACTCAAGAGTTCTACGAAGAATTTATGAAATTCTGCCGCCTCGATCCCAACGCCACCTCAACCCTCAAGGCGCTGTATGGAAAATACAAGCTGGGTATAGTCTCCAACTTTGCCATCCCCGAATGTGTCCACAAGTTACTCAAAGCAGATGCCATTGACAGCTTCTTTGAGGTGGTTGTGGTTTCAGGCACTATAAACAAACGTAAACCCAGCCCGGAAATCTTTGAACACGCTCTGACCTTGATGGGTGTTTCGGCTACGGAAACGGCGTTTGTCGGCGACACCGTAGAAGCAGACATCCAGGGGGCCAAAGCAATGGGCATGCGGGCAATCTATATTGAGAGACGAGTGCAAAAATCGCCGGAAAGATTTTACCCGGATCGAACTATCAAAAGTCTCAGCGAGTTACCCTTAGCCCTCAAAGAAGACAGCGCTTAGCAGCGCTCATGCTTGCATTGAACTCTCAAGGGTGATTGCTATACAGTTTCAGGTGGCAAAACAATTGCTAAATGGACATGATAGTTTCAGAAAGAATTCACTAAACAAGAATGACCAGAAAACAAAACATTTTACTCTCCCCAAGAGAAAACAGACATACGTGAGAACATGATTATCGGCACAGTCTCCGACTCCCATGACAATTTACCCCTTATAGAAAAAGCAGTACAAACCCTAAACGAACAACCCGTTGAATTAGTCCTCCATGCAGGCGACTATGTTGCACCATTCACCCTATCCAAATTCAAACAACTCACCTGCCCACTCGTAGGCGTCCTGGGCAACAACGACGGGGACCATGAACTGCTAAAAAAACGCTTCAACGAAACAGAAAACTGCACGGTACACGACCGCTTTGCAGCAATAACAGTGGAAGGCTACCGAATCGCGCTTTTACACGGCGACGAAACCGAACTTCTCTGCACCCTCATCGATAGTGGTTACTTTAACGCAGTCATCTATGGCCACAGTCACAACCGCAGTATTGAACACCGCGGCAAAACCCTTGCCGTTAACCCTGGCGAACTCTGCGGATACCTCACAGGCAAACCCAGCATCGCCATCTTAGATACCGTAAAGAATGAAGCAAAAATACTTGACCTCTGACACATCACTATGCACCATCAACCATAAAACGACACTCAGAGCAACGGTTCGTATCACTGTAGAGAGTGAACAAACGCTTCAACCGCCGTTATAGACCGCAGGTTCATGACTACACGGGTACTTTGCGTGGTCGAAAAATCTTTGAGCATCCAAAAAACATGCTCTCTTACCTCCTGAGCAGATGCCCGATGTTCGTATTCACGATATAACTCTATGAACCGCAATATCTGCCTCTTTATGCCACCATTACCAAGCTGCTTTTTTGTGGGATCAAATATCCAGGGGCGATCTCTGGCACCTCTGCCAACCATAACAAAATCACACCCTGTTCTACTTAACAAAGATACACCCTCATCATGATGAGTAACATCCCCATTTGCGATAACTGGAATACATAGCTTCTCCTTGACCTGTTTTATAGCAGTCCAGTTCACTTTTTTTGCGAGCTTCTGCTCAGCAGTTCTGCCATGGACACATACTGCAACGGCCCCTGCGTCCTCTAAGCGCTTAGCGACCTGTACAGCGATGATTTTTTGATTCTCTAGACCTATGCGCATCTTTACGGTAACTGGCTTCTCTGTTGCATCCACCATCGCACGAACAATCATTTCGAGACGCGTGGGATCAGAGAGCAAATGAGCACCGTAGCCTTTCTCAAGAAACTCCTTTTCACTGCAACCCACGTTCAAATCAATAATGTCCGCAAAATCTTCAACCAATTTAACGCTACGAACCAAGGATTCTTTGTCGCTACCAATTAACTGAACGCTTACAGGACGCTCAAACTCTTGTATGTTAAGAATTCCTTTTACATCACTTTTTTGCCGACTCTTTATGAGGTCAACATCTATCATTTGGGTGTATACTAAACCAGCCTTGTTTTCTTTGCAGAGCAGCCTAAAGGAAGTACAGTTAACTGCAGCCATGGGCGCGAGAACAAATTGACCAAGAATGTCGACATTTCCGATTTTCATTGTAACTTACAAGCAAATGGGTACTATATAAGGAATCAGAACAAGCAACGCGCTACACCTAACATATTCAAAAAATGCTACAAAAACACCACAACTAAACGTCAGCGAGGACCACACCAAAACAGGTTGCCTGTAAAACAAGATAAAAAAATGAGAATTATAGTTTTGACAGTAACGATAGCGCTGCAACCACCAGAAAAGCTATGCCTGTCCAGAACAAGTCTCCGCCCGTCAAGAAATAAACTATAGCTGCAACAATGACTGCGGGAATAAGCACCAAGAAGAGTCTGATGAGCACAATTATAACTAAGCCGATGACGACTAGGGCTATAAGGAAGGTCCATGAGAAACCACCAAGGCCCAAACTGTCAAGTACGGAATATGCAACTGCTAGCAAAATGGGTACAGGATACACTATTGGTTTGCCTCTCAAGAGGAGTCTATAGCAGGTCAGTAATATGCTTTTTGGGAAGCCTACTCCCAATCGCTTAAGCCATTTTACCTCGAAGTTTACTTATCGTTTCGTCTTCTACCCATTTTTCACCCTGCAACGTTAGTTTAAAGTCGGGTTTATTGGGGTCGGGTTTGAAGACTTGGCCGCGTTTGGTCATTTCGTTGAGGCGAGCGGGCACCATCACTTTGATTCCGCTGGATTCAAGCAGTTTTTGTACTTGTGCAGCGGTGTTGCGCCGATCAGTTGAGGCGTAGAGAATCAATCCCACAGACTCGTAGTGGGTGAGGTTTTCTCTTGTGACAATCACGGGGCCCTCGGTGGTGGGTTCGACGATGCCTTTTAGTTGTGCACCTGAGGGGGTTAGGCGGTTGATGACAAAGTCGGAGAGTTTTTCGGTAAAGTTTTCGGGTATGCTACCCAGCATATCGAGGATTTCTTGAGGGGTTTGACCTTCGATTATGACTTCGCCAAAGGGTGTTTTGATGTGGGCTTCAATGCGCTTCATAGCTTATGCCTCAGGAGGGTATATGTTGCCTTGGCTTTTTAGGATTTATGACAGATTTAGCGCAAAGAGAGATTATTTGAGTCGCTCTTGCAGCAGTTTGGTAACGAGTTCGGGGTTGGCTTTGCCTCTGACTTCTTTCATGGTGGTGCCCATGAGCATGCCAAGGGCGTTTTTGCCGAGTTTTTCGATCTGGGTTTTGTTGGTGGTGATTATGCGATCTATGATCGTGGTTAATTCGGTTTCGGTTAGCATTTTGAGTCCCAGAGCTTGGGTTGCGTCTTGGAGGGTTTTGTCTTGGTTTGTGGCTAGCCAGCTAAAGATGTCGGGGAGGGCTTCTTTGGTGAGTTCGTTTGTGTCGACGGCTCTAAAGAGGGTGCTGATTTGTTGGTCGGAGACTGTGTGGGTGGGGATGTTGTCGCGTTTGAGGGCTTTTATTTTTTCTGTGAGAAATGCGGCTATGGTTGAGGGTGGGATTTTGCTGGTTTTGGCTGTTTGTTCAAAGAGGGTGATGTATTCGGAGTCGAGGAGTTGTTTGGCGAGTTTTTCGTTTAGGTTGTATTGTTTGATGAGGCGGGTTAGTTTTTTGTCGGCGGATTCAGGGAGTTGGGTTTTAATTTTTTCGATGAGTTGGGGGGGGATTGGTTGGGGGGGGATGTCGGTTTCGGGATACATGCGGGCGGCGCCGGGGCGGGGTCGCATGTAGCGGGTTGTGCCGTCGTCTTTGGCGGTTCGTGTTTCTTGGGGGATGCCGGTGAGGGCTTCTTGGCATCGTTCTACGACGGCTGTGAGGGCGTCTTGGGTGTTTTCTTGGGTGTCTGCGACGAAAATCACGGCGTCGGTTTGGTTTGCTTGGACGGCGTTTCTTAGGGCGGTCACTTCTTGGGGGGTGATGTTGTAGTTGGAGAGTTGTTCGTCTGTGTGGAATATGCCTCCAACGCGGCCCCAGAATTTGGCGCGGTCGCTAAGTTCGCTGCCGAAGCGGAAGTTGGGCATCAATTCGCGTCCAGTTATGCCTGCGAAGCCTTCGAGTTTTACGGCGCGGACGATGTGTTTTTTTTCGAGTGCTTTGTGGATAACTTTGCTTTTTGTGTTTTCAAAGATGTTTGTGACGTCGATGAAGTGGGGTTTTAGTGTTTGGGGGGTTATGCCGCGTTTGGTTAGGTCGTCTTTTATGCTAATTAGGCCTAGTTGGCGTTGTACTTCGTATTCGACGACGGTTGATATGAGTTCGAGTTCTTGTACGCCTTTGATTTCGATGAGGGCACCGTTTGGTAGGGATATGTTGAGGTCTTGGCGGATGGTGCCCAGGCCGCGCATGACTTTGCCGGTGTCGCGTAGTATTCTGCCGATGGCGAATGCGACTTCTTGGGCTTCTTGGGGGGAGTAGATCACTGGTGCGGTGGCGACTTCGATTAGTGGGATGCCTAATCGGTCGATGCGGTAGCGGATGGTTTTGCCTTCGTCTTGGGTGCCTGTTTTGCGGGCGGAGTCTTCTTCGAGGCTGGCGGCTTGCATGGGGATGGTTTTGTCGCCGACTTTGATTGTGCCGTCTAGGGCGATGATGGTGGTGCGTTGGAAGCCTGTGGTGTTGCTGCCGTCTATGACGGTTTTGCGCATAACGTGTGCTTCGTCAACGGGCTGCATGTTCATCATCAAGGCTGCGGTTAGCACAACGTTTAGGGCTTCGAGGTTGATTGGGTGGGGGGGTTCTTCGTCCATATCTACTAGGCAGCTGCTTTGGTGGTTGGCTTCATAGATGATTTTGATGCCTTTTTGGAATTCAAAGTATGCTGCGGGGTCGACTTGTCCTAGTTCGCTTTGGGTGGGGCGGAGTTTGCGTAGAAAAGTGATGGGGGGTTCTTCTTTGAATAGAAGAGGCGGGCAGTTGCAGAAGAGTTTGCTGCCGACGTTGAGTTGTTGGTGGATTTCTAGGCCGATTTTTAGGCCGATTTTTGTGTAGTCGGGGGTGGTTTTGGACATTTAGGGCTCTCCTTGATAGGTTAGTTTGTTTTCTTGGGGTATGGTGCGGGGGGAGTATTCTCCTGCGAGGTTGGTTTTGAGCAGGGTTGTGGCTTGGGTGGGGTCGTTGGTTTGTCCTAGGATCCACATTAGTTTTACCAGGCCTGTTTCTGGGAGCATATCCTCAAGGGGCACCACGCCAAGGTTTAGGAGGTCTCGGCCGGTGTCGTAAACGTTCATATCGACGCGGCCCCAGATGCATTGGGAGGCCATGGCAACCACTACGTTTTGGGTGATGGCACGTTTGATGCTCTCAAAGGATGCTTTGCTTACGTGGCCTAGTCCTGAGCCTTCGAGTAGGATACCTCGAAAGTCGTGGTCGATGTAGAAGTCGATGATTGCGGGGTCTATTCCGGGGTAGAATTTGATGAGGGCGACTTTGTCGCTGAATTTGGGTTGCAGTTGTAGTTTGCGGTTGGGGTCTCGTTTTTGATAGGGGGCGTTTGTTAGGGTGATTTTGAGGTCTTGGATTTTTGCTATAGGGTGGGTGTTGATGGATTTGAAGGTGTCTCGTCGGCTGGTGTGGCATTTGCGGACTTTGGTGCCGCGGTGTATGCTTATGGTGGTGTCGGAGAGGGTGTCGTGCATAGCTAGGCTGACTTCTGCAAAGGGGGCTTCGCCTGCGGCTTTAACTGCACCTAGGAGGTTGGTTGCGGCGTCGCTGCTGGGGCGGTCCGAAGATCGTTGGGCACCCACTAGTATGACGGGGATGGGGAGGTTTTGTAGGGCAAAGCTTAGTGCTGCTGCGGTGTAGGCCATTGTGTCTGTGCCGTGTGGGATAACGATGCCGTCCACGCCTTGGTTGATGTGTTGGGCTACTTTTTCTGCCAAGGTGGTCCAGTCTTGTTGGCGTAGGTTTTCGCTATAGATGCTAAATGCGATTTGAGTGTCTACTCGGGCAAGGTTGGCGAGTTCGGGAACGACACTGTAGAGGTCGTTTGCTGACATTGCGGAGCGGACAGCTCCGGTGCGGTAGTCCACGCGGCTAGCGATGGTTCCGCCTGTGCTCATAATGATGACATGGGGTAATGTGGGGTTCTGTTTGGGCAGCGGCAGGGCTTCGAATTTTGGGGCGGTGCCTTTGCCGATTTTCTGCACTTTTGTGTCGGCGTTGGCGTCTATGCCGATGTTGTAGCCGCTTTTCATTTTGATGATTATAGCGGTGCCTGCACCGGATCGGGGGATTAGAATGCCCTCGTAGGTTTTACCTTTGTGGGTGATGGCCAAGATATCGCCGATGCTACAATCTGCTGCTTTGAGCAGCTTTAGTGCCGTGCCGCCATATCCAGAACTTTCAGGTTCACTCATGAGTGTTTAGCCTCTTTGAAACGTAAACTCCATCGCGTCTATAACCCAGACGCATGTAGTATCGTCTTGTTCCTAATGCGCTGATAACTAAAAGCTTTTTGACGTCAAAGTCTTGTTGTGCAATCCGTTCGGCCTCTGCTAAGAGTTCTTTGCCATAGCCGCGGTGTTGCCATGCGTCTTCACTGGGGGTGCCCACAGGAACAAGGGGGCCATAGATGTGGAGTTCGCGTACAATAGCTGTGGGGGTGGGGGTTATTTCGGGGCGGTGTGCTTTTTGTGAGGGGAGGCGGAGGCGTAGATAACCTAGGAGGGTGTTGTTTGTGGGGTCTTCGGCTGATATGAAGACCTCAGTGCCTTCAGAGGCGGGGTAGGGGTTGGTTAGGATTTTGATGTTTTCTGGGTTGGGTTTGGTGTGGTTGATTTGGAGTCTGTGACCGACTTCGCGGCATCGGATGCATTGACAGTGTGAGCCGGTTTGGGCTAGTTTTTGTTGGGCTAATTCGCGGAGGTTGCTTTTTTTTACGCCGGCTAGAATTAGTTGGGCGGGGATGTCGCGTTGGACGCGCATGATTCGAATCCAGGGGGGGACGATTTTTTTGATGTCGGCTACGATTTGGGTGGCCTGTTCGGTGGTGTAGGGGGTATAGGTTCCCTGCTGGTACCATTGGTGTGCTTTGGTGCCTGCGATGGCTAGGCAGGGATAAATTTTTATCATGTCGGGTTTGTAGTTTTGGTCAGTGAAAATTTGTTTGAAGGCGGTTAGGTCTTTTTCGGGGTTGCTGCCTGGCATGCCGGGCATCATGTGGTAGACGATTTTTAGTCCGGCGTCTTTTGAGATTTGGGTTGCTGTAACTACGTCTGTGACGGTGTGGGTTCTGCCGACAAGTTGGTAGATGGTGTTGTTGGGGTTTTGTACGCCCAATTCGATGCGGGTTACGCCCATGTTGAGCATGGTGTCGATGTGGGGTTGTTTTGCCCAGTCGGGGCGGGTTTCAACGGTTATGCCGACGTTGCGGATTGGGCTGGTTTCGGCGTTGGTTTTGGCTTGTTCTATGTTTTGGGAAGTTTGGCCTGTGATGGCGTCGAGGCAGCGTTGGATGAACCAGGTTTGGTATTCTATGGGGGTTGCGGGGAAGGTTCCGCCCATTATGATTAATTCGATTTTGTCCACTTTGTGTCCGATTTGGGTTAGTTGTTCGATGCGGCTTATGACTTGTTGGTGGGGGTCAAAGTTGTTTTGGGTGCCTCGCATGGCGGCGGGTTCGTGTCCGGTGTAGCTTTGGGGGCTGCCTGTTTGGGGTCCGCCGGGGCAGTAGGCGCAGGGTTCGGGTTGGGGGCAGGGGTAGGGGTTGGTCATGGTGGCGATGACGGTGACGCCGCTTATGGTTCGGGTGGTTTTGCGTTTTAGCAAAGAGAGGAGGTGTTTGGTTTCGTGGGGTTGTAATTGGGCAATGAGGTCTGCGTTTGAGGGGACTTTTTCTAGGTGGTGTTTGCCGGCGGTTTGGATTTTTAGGCGGTTGACATCCTCTCGTGTGGGGGAGGACATAGCAAGGAGGGTTGTGATGATTTCGCGTAGAGCGTCGGGGTTTGTCAAGTTTTGACCTGAGGTATTGTTAGGGTTTAGGTAGATAAACTGCACGGGGTCTACGAGTTGTTTGGTTAGCAAAGAATTGGTCTGGTTTGGTTCAGAACGTTTATTAATTTTGTTTTGCGGTGATAGTATTGGGCAATAACATCGAAGAGTAAATCAATTGAGGAAAGCAACATGTCCGCTTGGCAACGGGACCAAAAATTAGGATACAAAGCATTTGAAAACTATATCAAAGCCAATAACGCTCTTGACTTGTTTGTTGCTACATACAAAAATAGCAGATCCGCTCCGAAAAATGAATACACAAACCTCCAAGAAGCAACCGATAGAATCTTGGCAGAGGACTTTTTAAGCCCGATTGATTTGCCACCTTATGACCGCTCAGCAATGGACGGCTATGCCATAAGGGCTGTTGACATCAAAGGAGCCTCCGCTGACCACCCCGTTGTGCTACAAGTAGTGGGCAGAGCCTACGCAGGTGATGCCCCCCTTGGCAAGATTAGCTCCGGCCAAGCGATTGCCATAGCGACAGGCGCTAGAATACCTATTGACGCAGACGCCGTGGTTATGGTTGAGGACACCTCCTCCGAGGACAAAAACAAAACAGTAAACATTTACAAAGAAATAGAAACGGGAAAAAATATTGCCAAAATAGGCGAAGACCTCAAACAAGGACAACTCTTACTGGAGCGTGGAACATGGCTAAGACCCCAAGACATCGGCGTAATGGCATCCACAGGCATCAACACCATACAGGTTTATTGCAGACCAAAAATAGCGGTTTTTTCTACAGGTAACGAACTAGTGGAACCCGGCGTGAAACTTAGCTCTGAGGGGGTGCTCTATGAAAGCAACAGGTACATGCTTGCAGCCATGATAACAAAGTACGGCGGAGAAGCAGTTTCTTTGGGTATCTGCAAAGATGATAAACCCCACATTCAAGCCACCCTCAAAAAAGCCCTGGAGTATGATGCGGTCGTAATTTCAGGAGGTTCATCAGTGGGCGAGAAAGACTTTGTACCCCAAGTCATAAATGCGGCAGGCACCCCAGGCATCATAGTTCACGGAATTGCCATGCGACCGGGATCTCCAACGGCACTAGGCATAGTTGAGGGAAAACCCGTCATATCTACGCCCGGTTACCCTGTGGCCTGTTTTTTTGCATTCTACACCTTTGGCAAACCCCTGCTACACGAAATGCTCAAAACCAAAGGACTCCCAGAAGCAAAAGTAACCGCAAAAATGGCCTCAGAGATTAAACTACGCAAGGGTATGCGTTCGTTTGTTAGAGTAAAGCTAACCGTAGCACAGAATCAAGAGGGCTACATAGCAGAACCTGTGAGCACCACAGGGGCAAGTGTGCTATCGACACTAACAGGTCCAGAGGGGCTAATTGTGGTGGATGAGAAAGAACATCTCGCCAAAGATGCCCCAGTTGAGGTTGTCTTACTCAAACCCATAGGGAGCACTAAACCGTATGGCTAACAAATCTGCGATAATAGATAGTTGGGGTAGAAGGCCACGCAAGCTTCGGCTCTCGGTAACGGATCGCTGTAATATGCGTTGCATGTACTGTATGCCCAAAAAATTCGCCTGGTACCCAAAAAACGAAATGCTAAGCTACGAAAAGATCACGCGCCTATCCAGAATCTTTGTTGGCATGGGCATCGAGAAAATACGACTCACAGGCGGCGAACCCCTGGTTAGGCCACAAATAGAAAAACTAATTCACGCCCTTAGCAATGTGAAGGGAATCAAAGCACTGGGGCTGACAACTAATGGGCTTTTGCTAGGTGACAAAGTACCGCTGCTAAAGCAAGCGGGGCTAAGAAGCGTAAATATCAGCTTGGACACTTTGGTAGAAAAGAAATTTAAGACCATCACAGGCGTTGAGGGGTTATCAAAGGTTCAACGATCACTCAGGGTAGCGCGCGACGCGGGCTTCGAGGTGAAAATTAACACGGTGATCATACGAGGACAAAACGACGATGAATTGGGTGCTTTTGCAGAGTTTGCAATAGCAGAGGGTGTCAGTGTTCGTTTCATTGAGTTTATGCCTCTGGATGGAGCACATGTGTGGAATCCCACACTTGTGGTCTCAAAAGCAGAAATGATGCAAAAACTAGGTCAAATAGGCATCAAACTTGGGGCAGTAAACAATGATGCCTCTGATCCTGCCCGACTATACACCTTTGGGAATGCCAATAATACCTTAGGTTTTATCCCCTCGGTGAGTGAGCCTTTCTGTAGCACATGTGACAGGGTCCGCTTAACGTCACAAGGCAAATTCTTAACTTGCCTCTTTGAACAAACTCCCTGGGATATCAAAGGTTTACTACGCAGCGGTAGATCTGACAAAGAAATCGCCGAGTTTCTTATTGCTTGTTATGCTAAAAAATTTCAAGGCAGGGGGAGTATTATGCGAGGCAAGAATCTGTTGTCGGGTGCAAAGCTTATGAACACTATAGGTGGTTAGAGGATGGAAGTTGTGATAAAGCTCTTTGGATTGATCCGCGAAACTGCTCAAACTAGTGAGATAACCCTCAAGTTTGAGGGGAATCATGTGACCGTAGGCGATCTAAAACGTCGTCTGGGTGAGTCTATGTCTGAGTTGGTTTTTGTTAGCGGTTTTGTTGTGGCAGTTAATTTGCGAGTTGCTCTTGACTCTGCGTCTATAAGAGCTGAGGATGAGGTAGCGTTGTTGCCGTTAATATCGGGAGGTTAGAGATGTGATTGCACTTGTTCAAGATCCAATTGATGTGTCTGAGGTTTTGCGAAGCGTAGAGGATAACTCTTGTGGGGCGGCTGTTTTGTTTTTGGGAACCGTTCGGAACCAGGGGGACATAGGGGCGGTCTGTGAGATTTATTTTGAAGCGTACAAGGAAATGGCTAAAGAAGCGCTTGGAAGAATTGAGCAGCAAGTCATTGCGCGCTGGGGCGTCAAAAAGTTCACGGTTGTTCACCGTATGGGGTGCTTAAAAGTCGGTGAGATCATCGTGGCCATTGCTGCTGTTGCGCCACATCGGCTGGAAGCTTTTGAATCCTGTAAATATGCGATTGATAGTATCAAAAAGACTGTGCCGATTTGGAAGAAAGAGATATCAGGTTCAAACAAGAAATGGGTAGAGGGCACATTGTTGGAGGATAATCAAGATGGGTATGTTTGATGTTTCAGATAAACCTGATACTTTGCGGGTTGCAGTTGCGCAAGCCGTTGTTAATGTTAATTGCGAAACGATAGCGTTGGTTAGGGCGGGTCAGTCTCCTAAAGGGGATATAGCTGAAGCGGCCCGTATTGCGGCAACTATGGCGGCTAAAAAAACGTCTGATATAATTCCTTATTGTCATCCTATTCCTATAGACTACATTAGAGTTGAAGTGGTTCTAAAAGAGCGAACCATCGAAGTTAGTGCGGAGGTGAAAACTGTTTGGAAAACCGGTGTTGAGATGGAAGCTCTAACGGCTGCTTCTGTTGGTGCGCTAACAATTTATGATATGTTAAAGCCTGTTGATGAGACGCTCTCTATAGGTTCGGTGACGTTGTTAAGAAAGAGTGGGGGTATGAAGAGTTTTAAGGAGAGATATAGTAGGCAGCTCAAAGCGGCGGTTTTGGTTGTTAGTGATTCAGTTGCGAGGGGTGATCGTGTTGATGGGTCAGGTAAACTGGCTTTGGAGCGGTTGGAGGCGAATGGGTTTGGGGTGGATGTGTATAAGGTTGTGCCTGATGAGGTTGAGTTAATTGAGGCTGAGTTGAAGCGGTTTTGTGATGAGCTCGAGTTGGATTTGGTGGTTAGTTGTGGTGGTACTGGGTTGGGGCCGCGTGATGTTACGGTGGATGCGACACTTAGGGTTGTGCAAAAAGAGGTTAGGGGTGTGTCTGATGCTATTTGGGCTTATGGTCAGAGGCGAACGCCGTTGGCGATGTTGTCGCGGGGGGTGTGTGGTGTTAGGGGGCATACGGTGATTGTGAATTTTCCGGGTAGCCCAAAAGCGGTTTTGGAGGGGTTTGATGCGTTGTTTCCAGGGATTTTGCATGTTTATCGGATGTTTGAGGGTTTGGGGCATTGAGGTTGATTGAGTGTAGCGTTTGTTTGTGTGTCTGTGTGTTTGTGATGGGACATATTGAATGAACGGTTAAGGTGGATCTGCTGTGGGGTACGTGTTTGGCCTATTGAAAAAATCATAGATATGGCTTGATTTTTGCACCGTTATTGTGTGATTGGCACATGGCGCTAGATACATATGGGGGTGTTTTATTTTTTGTTCGCTAGGGCGGGTGGTTATCAGACGTTGTTGGGGGTATTGTTGGTTGGGGCGGGGTTTTTGGGGGTTTTTGGGGATTGTTGGTTGTTTGCGGTGGTTTTTTGGGTTGGTGATGCGTATGTTTATAAGCACAAAAGCCGAAGTGACTACAATATAATATCGATAAGTATGGGGAAACAAATGAACAAAAAACTCACCACCACATGCCTCATAGGCATCATAGCAATAGCCACCGTATCAGGCTACCTAGTCTACACCAACCACATATCCCCAAATAACAACCTCCCTGAACTACGCATATTCATCGCAGCCAGCCTAACCCACGTTGTAGAAAACATGACTCAAGAATTCGAACAAAACAACAACTGCAAACTAATCATCAACACAGGCTCCTCAAGCGCCCTATACCAACAAATCATCACCGGCTCACCCGCCGACGTCTTCATGACCGCAGACAACAAATGGACCAACCAACTAAAAACCGACAACCTACTCCACAACGACCCCATAGACTTCACCACAAACAACCTAGAAGTCATCATAACACCAAACAACCCAGCAAACATAACCTCCCTAGCAGACCTAACAAAACCCGGAGTAAAACTCGTCATAGCAGACCCCACAGTTCCCGCAGGCAACTATGCAAACCAAACCATCTGGAAAATCGACTCCACATGGGGCAACCCCAACAACCCCAACTACATCCCATCAGGCCAATACATCAACTACAACACCAGCCTCTACAAAAACATCAAATCCTACGAAACCAACGTAGAAAACGTTGTCGGAGCCGTTTCACTCTCAAGCCAAACAGGCCTCTACGACGCAGGCATAGTATATGCCTCCGACGGAGTCTACGGCACCATGACCAACCAACCAACACAATTCCTCACCATACCCCCAGACGTAAACCAAAAAGCCACATACGGCATAGCAATCATAGACCAAACTAACCAACCAGAACTAGCACAAAAATTCGTCACCTTCTGGACATCAAACCAAGGGCAAACACTATTAGCTCAATACGGATTTGGAGCATAAAAGCACAAGTACTTCCCCCACCCTTTTTTAAATCACCCTGGGCAAAAAACTTGACACAAACAAACCCCTCAAAACCAGATCAAAACAAAGCAACAAAACCAAAAAATACAGAAACAAAACCCAAAAACAAAACATACAAACTCATAGACAAAAGCGCCCTTATAATACTTGGAATCATCGTCAGCACCTACTTCATTTTCATTGCCCTCCCAATCGCATCCGTTTTTACACAACTAAACCCAAACCAAATCAGTACACAACTCCAAAACGGACAAATCATCAGCGCCATACAACTCAGCCTCTACACCTCAGCCACCGCAACCTTAATCGCATTTATGCTAGCAGTTCCAACCGCCTACTTCATGGCAACACGCAAATTCCCAGGCAAAACAATCATCGACACCATAATGGATTTACCAGTTGTGCTACCCCCAGCGGTAGCAGGAGTCGCTCTGCTCTACGCCTTTGCACCACGCGGCATTCTTGGACCCCTACTAACAAGAATAGGAATCACACTTCCAGGCTACACGATTGCCGTCATCATCGCACAAACATTCGTAGCATCACCCTTTCTGTTTAGAGCCGCCAAAACAGGCTTCGAAAACCGAGATAAAGACCTCTACAACAGCGCCCGCATCCTAAACGGCTCCCAAACCCACGTATTCTTCACCATATCGCTACCACTAACAATCCGCAGCATCCTTTCAGGAACTATGCTAACTTGGACTCGCGCTATGGGCGAATTCGGCGCAACTTTGATGTTTGCCGGAAACTTGCCAGGTATAACTACAACCATGCCAATAGCCATCTATACATTACTCTATTCAAACCCAAACGGCGGCATCATACTATCCACAATACTGATCATTATCTCATTCACAGTACTAGTAATCGTCAAACTACTAGAACAAAAACGCCTCGGAGCTAAAACATGATCCAAATCGACCACATCACCAAAACGTTCGGAAAAAAAACGATCCTAAAAAATCTCTCCCTAGAAGTAGAAAACAAAGAGATCCTATGTCTGTTGGGTCCCAACGGCAGCGGAAAAAGCACACTGCTCAACCTTATTTCGGGTTTACTCCAACAAGACAGCGGCAACATCTACATCGATGATACACTAGTGAGTGGACAAATTGGCACAAAAAAGGTGAATCTAAACCCTTCCGACCGCAAAGTCGGCTATGTCTTCCAAACCGTGACACTTTTCCCACACATGCGCGTTGAGGACAACGTTGCATACGGATTAAAAGCGATGCACCTACCAAAAAACGAAGTAAAAACGCGAACAACCCAAATGCTCGACTTTACCGGACTATCAGAGTACGCAAAACTCTATCCGGGACAACTAAGCGGCGGACAGAAACAACGCGCAGCACTGGCAAGATCACTAGCCACAGAGCCAAAAGTGCTACTACTCGACGAACCAGTTTCCGCTATTGATCCCCAGCTCAAGGAGTCATTTAGACTTGAGTTAAAGAATTATCTACAACAACTCCAAATCACTGTCATCTACGTTACCCATAACCTATCCGAAGCGTTTGTTATGTCGGATAAAATCGCGGTCATGAGCACTAATGGGCACATTGAACAAATTGGCTCAGGCAATGAAATTTTTGATAGACCACGCTCACCGTTTGTGGCCAAGTTTATGGGCGTCAACACTTTTAGCGGTAAAGCAATAGGAATACACGAGGGATTATTAGAGATTGAAGCCAGCGGTGTGTACCTACTAGCAGATGCATCATCAGGTTTAATGGGCAAAAACGTTGTCATCACGTTAAAGACCGAGGATATTGCCTTATCAAAAAACGAGACGATCAGCATCGAAGAGAACACGTATAATGTTGTTCTAGGCACTATAACAGAGATGATTCAGATGCGATCTACAGTTCAAATGTCAATTGACGTTGGGTTTCCCCTAAAAGCGAGAGTCCTGTTGAGTGCCATCAAGGATTCAAAGGTAAGTATAGGAGATAAGGTGAAGGTTAGTTTTACACCTGAAGCCTTGAACGTATTCGCCAAAGACGACCAAACTGAAAAATAGGTGCCATATTTTGTTTAGGGGAGGTTGCTTCGGTATTCGATGGCTGGATCATCGTTTCTGTTGATCAGGGTGCGCTGGATTAATCCGGCGTTTTGAGCTTCTTGGAGGTCGTTTTGGAGTGCCTCTGGGTTGACTTTGACTCCAGTTAGTTTTGTTAATTCGTCTGCTATGCCCTGTTTGGTTGAATTGCCTTGTTTTTTGGCATTTTTGACTGCTTCGGCGATTTGCTGTTTCTGTTTGGAGAGTTTGCCGTAGAAAATGCGTAGTGCAGCTCTATCTTGTCTATACATGTAGAAACGAATGATAACAACTACAGCCAAAATGGCGATTACTGCTGAGACCAACGCAGTGCCGTTTTGGCTAAGCGCCAATGCCATGGTGGTCCAAGTTTTGATGGGCTGCCACATTGTGTTTATGGATTCAGCTATGGGGAGCAGCAACGCCTCATGTTCGGAGATTTGATTGATGTCTGTGGGGTAGGTGACTAGACTAATTTTTACGTGCTTTTGCTCTGTTTGGTTGTCGACTTGGAAGGTTGCGGTTGTGTACCAGTAGAGAACTGTTTGATTGGTGTTTTGAGTTTGGTCTTGGAAAGCGAAGTAGCGACCTATTATTGGGGGGTTTTGCTGTGTCTGGATATCTCGTAGGTCTAGTTGTGTAACACGGGGTTGGAGGCCTTGACTCAGAGGGTAATTTACTAGGCAGGTTTCCCATCGGTGCAGGGGTCCAGTGGATTGTGCAATTTCAACTGCAACCCATACCGTTGGTTGACTGCGGTTTGTTGGAATGTAGGCGTAGGCTAGTGAGGCATCTTGACCGCTTACTTTTTCAAAGTTTGTGTCTCGATACATATAGGATAGATTGTAGTTGGGAAGTATCGGTAGGGGTAGGGTTTGGGTGTTGGGTTGGAGTCCTGTGGGGGTTTGGGTTAGAATTTGGGCTGGACCTTGAGTGAGGGCAAAGACAGGGGCTTGGATAGTTAAGAGCAAAATGATGGTGATAGCTATAGCAACGATTTTTGTTAGGTCAACTTTTGTGAGCTTAGATTTTAGTGGGGTGGGTTTCTCATAAATGGGGGGTGATAAAATGGGTTTAGGGGGTTTGATGAGTCGATCTGTTGCGATGAGGAGAATTAAAGTGCCGATGAACATCAGAACAGTTGCACCTACAGCATGAAATACTTGCAGTGCGAGCTGTTCACCGTTTAGGTAGCCTATACCAATGATAGCCGTTATGCGTAGGATATTTAATGTGATTATAAGTGGAATGCCCAAGGCGAATATGACTATTTTGTGCCATAATTTGGCATGACGCGTGATGTAGGCTATGAAAAAGGCAAATATGACAAAACCGATCAGGCTATAGACACCTGAACATGCAACATCCACGCTGAAGTTCATCAGGGTTTGGTCGGGGCGAGTGATGGTTATGATGGGACTGTTGTATTGGCTTGTTATGGCTGAGGATATACCAAATAGGCTAATCAGAGCGTTTGAGGCGTGAGCACTTAAATCGGAGAGAACAGACCCTGCACCATAGAGAATTTCTGTGGGAGGGGGAGTTAGGAAGAACAAGAATAGGAGAGGGAATGCTAGTTGTTTTAGGGTCTGATGGCTGAAGAATAAGAGAACTAATCCAGCAATTAGGAGGGGCAGGGTTAGGATGTGAATTTCTATAGGGGTAAAAGTGTATGAACCATACCAATAGGTCAGAATTGCGGTTGTACAGAGCAACACGCCAGCGAGTAGGTCAAAGTTTTTGGTGAAAAAGTTGGAACTGCCCTGGCTGGGTGGCTGTGTTAGAGTTGTGTTCACCATTTTTCTTTTCCGGTACAGAAGGTAGACGAAGAGGAAGGGAATTGCTATTATGTGATAGGTTGCTTCGTCACTTAGGGCGTTTCTGAAAACCAAGGTTAGGTCCTGAAAGTAGAACGCTACGCTGATTGCAGCTATGAAAGCTATTTTTATGACTATCGCTATACGATGTTGATTCGCGAGGATTATTTGAAATCTCTGGAGGCTTGTTGGTTTGGGTTGCATACGCCTACCCGTGACTACAATTATTTTCTATAAATCAAGAAGAAATATTTAAACCATAACTCAGACAACTTTGTATAGGTGTGTTTTTGCATGAAACACCCATCACACAGTTGCCACACCCATAATGATCAACTAATGTTTAAACCCAAAATTCGCTTGCTACAGTTAAGTTTTCAGAATTCTAAGCACCGTTGCACTTATCCTAAGCTACCTTTGTGAAAACGATGACCTGATTCAACCCAAATTCAAATTTATACTTTCCTTCTAATTTGAAACCAAAGGGCGTTACTAGCATTGATAGTTGTTGTGTAGAATAAGAAGCATGAGCCGAAGTTTTATGTTCTTGGATAGCTTCAAGACTAGTAAGCCCGAAAAGAGCTAATATATTGTGAACATGCTCACCTGTTGGTGTAGCTGTGGTTATAATCAATTTACCGTTGCAGTTAACAATTTTTGAAAGCTGCTCCAAAAGTATTTCAGGATACTTCAGGTGCTCTATCACAGCAATGAGCAAAACAGTGTCAAAACTTAAGGTTAAGACGGGGAGAGGCAAGTTTTGCGTATCTACATCCACCCAAAAGAAGTCCAATGAAGGGTACTGCTTGTTTAAGTTAGATATTTGCTGTTTATTAATATCGATCCCAACATATTTAACATTATTTTTTTCAGGAAAATAATGAATTATATCTGCAGGCCCACAACCGACATCTAGCACAGTACCGAACGATAACTTGCTGACCTCCAATGACCGCTTATGCCTCAGAAAAGTCATCAAAGGTATAAATTTTTGCACAATCGCAGTTTTTTTTAGCAGATTTGATTTAGATATCCTATACATGCATACCCACCAGGTCTCTATTTTATCAGTTTGCCGGCTGAACAATGATGAAAAAACATACGTGTTTAGTCCATTGAAAAAGTATGGGCATTGACTCAATTTTTACATCAGTATTCTGTGATTGATACATGACCTAAAAGCTTATGAAAGCAAGTTTTCATAGAAGACGATGAAAATCGCAAACAATTTTCATAGAAGAGTGCACCATCGACGCACCGATGCTAGAAGAACAACGAAAACCATCAAATGCTTTCATGGAAGAGTGCACCATCGACGCACCGATACTAGAAGAACAACGAAAACCATCAAGTTTTCATGGAAAACACATACAAAAAAAACATACACTGCAACAGGATTTATTTCTGTGTATATTCTCTGAATACACCTATTGATGCGAAAATTATGGTCATGACAAATAGACTAAGGGTTATGGGTGTGAGTCTGATGCCCCATGACGTATAGTTAAAAACTAATCCGTTGATAGCCACAAGCGCTATACTTAATCCTATGCTTAGGGCCATGCGTTCCATCATGTCAAGGTTTTCTGTGGAAGTAGGTCGCGGTATTTTTTTTGGGTAGAGAACTTTTAGGAATGCGTAACCGGGGAGTAGCACAAGAAATATTGTGGTTACAACTTGCCGCAGGTAAGTCAGGGGATAGGTGTCTTCAGGGATGATAAATACGGCTACAACAGCTGCTATGGCAAGGGCGATTGTTGACCAGAACCAGAGTGTATTTTTTGATGTAACATAGAGTTTTTTGGCAGCGGGCTGTGTTTTTGTGGCTTTACTAAAATTGATTTTATGTTCTGTTTCCATTTGGAGAATAATGTCGGTTAATTCTATTTGTGTGAGGGGATATTTTTGCTGGACGACTTGTATTAGTTCATATATAGTTACGGGTTTTTTGTTTTTGACTACGTCGGTTATGTAATCCGTGATTTGAGTTTCTTGTTGTTTTACCATTATGGTGCCTATCCTACCTGTTTTAGTGCGTGTTTAGCCTGTTGAAGTCAGGGGCAACTCAATTTTTGCATCGTTACTCTGTGATTGGTACAGGTCGCCAAATACATACCTATTTTAAGAGGATTTGAATCACAGTTATGACTGCGGTTACAAGGAATGCTATTCCTGTGGCATATGCAACATTTTTGAGTTTATTACTATCTAAACTAAAATTTGTTTGCCCGTAGTAGGATGAGGAGAGTTCAGCTGTAATCAGCAGAACCATTGCACCTACAGCTAGTAGAAGACTTAGGTCGGAAAATAGTATGGGCGGCAGTTGCATTCTCATTCCTCAGCCAGGTGACAGGTGATTTTTGTTATTTTACCAATTGTTTCTTCATTGTTTATTATTACAGATTTTCCGGTTACCTTTGCCAATGCGCATGCGAGTCCGCTACTTAAGAGGCACCCCACTAAATCGTGCACTATAGGTTGTTTTTGTGTTTGGTTGCATTCACCCTTAAATACGCTCCCTTTGATTTCGAATGTAACAATGTTTGTTTCTGTTTGGATATCGATATTTTCTGCAATTTCAAGGTCATCTACAAGTAAACGGGGAAGCTGCTTTTGGAGAGTCGAAAACTCTATTTTTGAGAATGATCTTCCGAGTTTTTGTTCCATCAGTTTTACAAGTCCATACCCAGGGGGTGATAGTAGCATACCTTCCGCGTTTATTGTGAACATGTTGCTCGTTATTTCTTCACAGGTGGGGGTTGTTTGGATAGGTTTCTTGGGGATAAATACGAGAGAGGAGTCAGGTTCTTTAAGTTTACTTGGGGGAAGATAGATACCTTTTTGAGTGAATTGTAGCTCAGAGAAAAATCGATTCAAGTTGTCTGTACTAGGAGTGCTTGTTGCCTCGATGAATGAGACAGGGATTTGCTTAGTTGGTTTGATGTAGTAAAGAAGGGATCCCCAAAAAATTATTGTTATCCCAAGGATTGCCAAAAATGATGAGACATAAAGTCCAGACAGGCCGGTCAGGAATATACCTAGTCCCACTACCGTTGGAGGCAATAATATTTTAGTTTTCAACATAGTCGATTACCTTGTGTTGATTGTAAATTTAATGCTTTGGGGCTGTCTTTTTATCGATCAGCGTTGGATTGAATGAGTCCACTTGTGTTATCAAACATCAAGTGTGGAACGCGAGGTTTCAACCCAAACACAAACATAGACTAATACGATTTAAGCATTACCGAACTAACTCTGAATGTGAGTTTTCAGCTTTAGCGCATTTGGGGTTGTTTTCGAGTTTGAACGTGCAAGAATGTTAGACATCACATAGTTCAAAAACACAGGTTGGGTTGACCACGCAGATATTTTTACCCAAATTCAAACAATAGCCTTATCGCCCTATAGGCGAAAACTATCTGCCTCTGGCCTGGAAACAAATGAAACTCGGGGATTATCAATTAATGAATACTCGAAGACAGCTTTATTTTTGTAGTACACATTAGGAAATAAATAAACGTCTTTACCAAGAATATGCCCAAGAATCGCTACATGAAGTCTATCGGTATAGATTTTACGAGCCCACATCACAGAACTAACGTACTCTTGAAAACTTGCAAATTCTGAGATATCCTTTATGATTGCTGACTGTCTTTGTATTTTTTTTGTGAGCGTCACACGTGAAATCACCGCTTCCTTATCGGTTCTAAGACACACTAAATCATAAATACGACCCGTACAAGGTGATACCAAACCCTTTTTGACGAAATCTACTGCCGACAAGTAAAATGCGGTATCGGGGGATAGATATACGTGAAAGTTGGAGGGCAACTTGAAAGAAGTCATAAGCGAATAGCTGTATCTTTCTCGACAAAAAATGTGGATTTTCTGAGAGGATCTAGCTAAAACAGAAATGAATGGAGATTTTTTCGAAAAGTAAAATGTTTCAGGTGCAATTATTATTTCACTGTTGGGATTTGCTTCAAGAATCTTTAGTACAAAACTGCGCCCCGCGGCATAGAAATCATTTATATTTCCACCACCATTAATGAGTATTACAGGTGCCATATTTCTAGGGAAAAACTGTGGTTCAGCAATTAAATGGTTGATTCGATTTATGCTATCTGACAATACCGAAGTAAACTGAGTAAAATCGTTTAATTTTTCTATACTTTTCTTGGTAATGCATGCAATTTTACTTAACGAGTTAGAATCACCAGTCTCGGTGGAAAAACGTACGGCAGAGGATTGAAATTTTGAATAAAATAACCCAGTATTTCTAAGAAATTTTTCTAGACCCAAACATATCAATTTGTCACCATTATTCCCCTCGGGCACACAAACAGCTATGTGTTCTGCGGTGAAATGTGATAATAATTTTTGGAATTCATCCAACGACAGTTTACCCGCCATATATAAAAAGTTGAAAGTATAAGAATTAAACAGCAATAGAAAAAAGACGTGCAACCTTTGTTACAAGTTGACAGGCCACTTTTGATTGCGTGACAGGCAACTCGTTTAGAACAGGCAGAACAAGGTCTGACACTATCTCCTGTAGTTTTACGCTTGTTCTTGAGTCTTCAATATCAGCATCAGTGAGCCAATTAATTAAAACTGAAGCCTCTTTATGGGGCAAGTTCATATTTTTTGAGGAGTAAGTGCGAAGGTTTTTCCAGAAATAACACGCAGATTCTTTGAAATACCACTCGCGATTCTCTAATTTTTCTTTAATTGTACGAAATGTTTCAGAATTTACTTTGAAACCAAATTTCTCGGGGTTGTAACCAGCGAGTTCGAGCCCAACGATAGTACGGCTACATTTCTCACAATGACTACAATTGGCACCATCTGATGCCTTGTCAAAACAAGACCGGATGAATACATCAACCGCATGTCTGTTTGAATAATCGCCGATCAGCATTAATTTTTCCTCACGGTTCAATTCGAGACCATCAAGAGAAACTGCCACCTTGCCCCATTTAATTTTACTATCTAGCAAAGGATGTGAAGCACAAGGTATAAGGAAATCAGCGGAATAGGAGGAAGCGATGTATAGGTCTTCTGTGCCTTCAACAAAAGTCAGAGGAGCGCAAAGCCCAAGCATAGCAAAGCCATACATCACTTTTGTCCACCAATCGCCATGTATTTTTTCTCGGAAAGACGATAGCATTACAAAAGATAGCATATGTTTAAAATTGCTACGGACTGGTTTCAGTTTGCAACCAGTGAAATTAGCGAATGATTGTGCCGTCTTCAGGGCCACTTGCCAATCAGTTGCGTTGTAATAGCCTATATCGGCTCCGTGGATACAAACTAAAACAGGTTGTTCGTTTTGATGTCTGATGTAAGTCGCCAGCGAGTCCACGCCACCGCTAAAAAGCATCATTGATTTAGAAGCTCTATGTTTTTTAGAAGCGGTTTTTACAGTAGTTTTTGGATACAAG
>Ga0123356_10001222_pt1 | contig 28515 bp, 23 predicted proteins | sample TergutEmb28metaG_2_FD_92546 | JGI IMG/M metagenome (GOLD analysis project Ga0123356, IMG submission 92546) | Embiratermes neotenicus P3 segment gut microbial communities from Petit-Saut dam, French Guiana - Emb289 P3 | ecosystem: Host-associated > Arthropoda: Insects > Digestive system > Gut ...
CTCTGGTTCAGTGACCGGTTTTATCTACAGAAAACCTTGTTTTCTGGTCGGGTGGGCATCGGGGTCGCGTAGCGAGGGCGTGAAAAAGAGGATGTAGTTTTGCTACATCCCCATCTTATTATTTATATTATCCACCGGCGAGCTCTGCGATTAGTGCGTCGATTTCGGATTGGCTCAGGAGTCTGCCGGGGTCGTCGTCTCCGCCTTCGCCGGGCAGGTCTGCTGCCGGTTGATAATCTTTTATTTCCGGCGGGATATCATTGGTATCAAACTCGTATATTTTACAGTTTGCTGTTTCGATAACACTTTCTCTGCCCAACTCGGGAAGTCCGGTAAAGAACCAGTACAATACTCTTAAAACATGCTCGGGTACAACCAGGAGCATTGTTTTTGTGCGGAATATTTTAACCATATTATTCATATATGCAATAACACGATTTGCTGTTTCTCTAACTGTTTCACCATTTGGTGTTGCGGCATTTCCGAACCAGCTGCTCAGTGCAAACATATCTACTTCCGAGATAAGCATTCCCTCTAGGTCACCGAAAGCACGTTCATATAGCTTGAGTCCTTTTGTTATTTTAATTTCATCTATACCTAAAATACCTGCAACTATTTGTGCAGTTTCCATTGTACGATTTTGCGGTGAAGACAAAATCATATCGATTCCTTTATTTTTAAGCTCTGCTGCAACCTCATGAGCTTGGTCTCTTCCGGTATCGTTAAGTGGCGGATCGCTGTTGCCTATGATTCGCCCCTCTACATCATAATCTGTTTGACCATGCAATAAAACATATGCTTTCATGTACAGTCCATCCTTTTCTGATATTTCGTAAAGTATATTATACACAAACAGAATTGTAAAAACAACAGTAAATGAATTAAATAATGTCATAATTTACAATTACTGTTACTATTACGACAACTTGACATTAATTATCCAAGTATGTGATACTTAATGTAATACTTTAAGGAGTTTATAGATGAAAGAATTACAAGTAACCCGATTGAAACCTGAAGCAACTCTTCCTGAGCGGCAGACAGGCGGGAGTGTCGGATATGATATATCTGCTTGTTTGGATGATGATGTGTTAATTCAAGCAGGAGAGACACATAAGATTGGCTCCGGTATTGCAATTGCTCTTATGCCGGGTTATGCAGCATTCATTTACGCAAGAAGCGGCTTGGGTATAAACAAGGGTATTATTCCCGCAAACTGTGTCGGTGTTATAGATTCTGATTACAGGGGCGAGGTTATTGTAGGCTTAAAGAACACTTCCGGCAAGCCGTTTACGGTAAAAAACGGCGACAGAATAGCTCAAATGGTAATAGCAAAATGCGAATTGCCCGAGATTGTCCCTTGCGATGACTTGGGCGATACTGCTCGTGGCGACGGCGGCTTCGGCTCAACCGGAAAATAGGGATACCCCCTGTCACCCCTTACTTTTAACTGTGTTCTTTTTTCACTTTGTCGTAGTTTCCGTTTACGATTTTTACGTTTTTCCTTTCGGCTTCTTTTACCATAATAATGTTTCTTTCAACTAAACCGTTGTCGGATTGCCAATAAGACTCTTTTGCGTAGTTTTGGGCAATTTTTATTTTTATACCATTCGGAACCACAATTATTGTTTGACCTGATGAGGTTTTGAAGCTTGGGAAGAGATAGTCCGATTTGCTTTCTGAAACAATTTTACCGCTGCTTGCCGTGCCTGAACTGCCTGATGAGAAGCCTCCGCCTGAGCTGCTCGAGGAACGGCTGCTGCCGGATGAGCTACTCCCGCCACCTGACCCGCTTGATTCGGAACCACCTCCGCCGGATGAAAACAGTTTAACAAGCCCGATTATAACAGCAACTATTATTACAAAAATAGCGAGCGGGACAATGTTTTTCAGCAGTAACAGCAGCAATGGGAAAACTATAAAAATCTCGAGTGCTGTCATTATCCAATGCTTGAATAAGTTTTGTGTCATTTCAGTTTTTCTGCTCATCATAATAAATGTTGCCACATGCAAGCCGACAAAGGCTATACAAACTATTGCAATTATTGCCGGGTTTTGAATGAAGTTCATGTAATCTTCGCCGTAATTTGCCATCAAAGATGCAAACCATTGAGTAAAAGCGATAGATGATTCACTAAAAATGAAATTATTACCGTAGCTAATTGTAAAAAACACAAGAACTATTGGTACAAAAAGTAATATTATTGACAGTTTGAGCAATAGGATTATTATCATAAATACTTTTTTAACGATACTGCCGTATTTGATATATAGGAAATAACCGGTTAAGAGGGATATTAACATTAATATTACCGCAATAGGATAGACAATGTCATGGAAGTACAAGTTTGTTGCACCTGTCGTAAATGAAGCCATCAGTCCTTCGGTACCGATTGCAATAAATTGCTCTCCGAAGCCGTTTGTTGCAATAAATGTTATTAGAGAAACTAGAAAAAGAACAAATGCCGTTAATTTTGCGGCGATAATTAAAGTGAGGTTTATATAGCCGGTTGGGAAAAAGCGAAATGACGCAGTTGCTTCATTTAAGTAAGAAAAAATATCTATAAGATTACTTACAGGATTAATACGTGGAGCGGGAGTATCTGCAAGTGTTAAATATCCCTTAAACCTTTTCTCTTTCTTACTTTTTTTACCGCTGAAGGCATCATCTATATCTTCGGTTGAATAGTTTTCCTGCTCTTGTTCTTGAATGTCACCCAAGTCTTGTCCATCTTCATGCACCTGTTCTTGAACTTGAATATTATCCTGCCCCAAGTCTTGATCCGGTTGTTGATTCTCCGACATTTTTGTTACCCCCCCTAAAAACCCTTTAATTGATTAAATATATTTTGTAATATATCATTACTTATGGGTTTATTTTTGTCCATGATTTAAGTATAATACACCAAAGATGTAAATATTAAAAGATAAGATAATAAAAAAGTGATTAGAACAAATGAGGGTTTATGAGCGAGAGAAAAGCAATACTTAGAATATTAGAAATACTAAAAACGTACTCTGATGCGGATAATACGCTGACCCATAAGGATATCAGCAAGTATCTTGAGTTGGACTATGGAATGTTTCTTGAGCGGAAAACAATCAGGGATAATCTGAGCGAGCTAGCCGCAATGGAGACGAAATACATAATTAATTATGATGAGAGAAAACGCATAAAAAAAGACGGGACTGAAGAAGTGGTGCGTACAAACTGGTATTATGTTCATGAGTTCACCGAAGAAGAGTTAATCTATCTTATTCATACCATGCAGCATTCAACGTCAATTCCTTCTATACACCGAGCGGAAATTATCGAAAAGCTCGAGGGCTTGTCAAACATACATTTCAGGAAAAAGAATCAGAGCGAACGTATTAGCAGTAAAAGCAAAACATATTCCGGTTCCGCCGGTGATGACGAAGAGAGGTTTATAAACAAGGAATATCTGCTAAATATCGCAACATTGGATGAAGCTATAAAAGAAGAAAAGAAAATCGCATTTAACAGCTCGCCATACAGCAAAGACAAGTATTACGAGAAAGATATTCAAACAGGTAGCCCTTATTGGATATTTCCGAATTGGGACCAAGAGGTTTTGTATTATTGTGATGATTATGATAAGAAACTTAAATATACATGGATAAGAAGGATGTATAATATTCGCATTTTGGATGAGCCGATTATTCCTAAAAGAAAAGCCGGATGGGATAATCTTTATACCTACTTAACAGAGTTTTTTGTTATGTCTGAAGAGGGTGAACTTGTAACGTTTCGCATTGATACTAAAACATATGATGAGAGCTTTAAAAGAGTTTTTTATAATCATACATTAGAGGATGTTGATATTGACAGGAAATATGCAACCGTAACAATTACCGCAAAAGTTAATGAAGAGCTTATGGTTTTCTGGGCTTTATTTTACGGGATTGAAATTATAGAGCCGGTAAGCTATCGCAAGAAAGTACGAAGAAAAATGCAGGAGCTTCGGGATATTTATGACTGATAAACAACTTTTTTAGGTTTTTCTATAACAGTCGAAAGCATGGGTCGATATCAACCCATGCTTTTGTGTATAAATAAGGTGATAAAGAACAGCACCTTGAAAACTTTATAGAGTCGAAACGCAAGCAGGGAAGTATCGCATAAAGCGTACAAAGGCTCAGCGGGGAGTGGACGCCTATTTAGACTCATGATATATTAGTATAAACGGAGAAAGGAGCTTTGATGGTATTTATTACAGGTGATACACATAGAAATTTTGATAGAATTGAAGAATTTTGCGGTTATTACAGCGAAAGTCCTGATGATATAATGATAATTCTTGGTGATGTAGGAATTAATTATGCCGGAAATCCGCATGATTGGGATTTAAAAAGGGATTTGAGCGAGCTGCCGATAACATTATTTTGCATATACGGCAACCATGAAAAACGTCCTGAGAATATCAGTGATTACGAGGAAAAAGAGTGGCATGGCGGAATTGTCTATTGGGAGCCGGAATTTCCAAACCTGATTTTCGCCAAGGATGGAGAGATATACGATTTTGACGGTGTAAAATGCATTGTAATCGGTGGTGCAAATAGTGTAGACAAGCACCGAAGAATACCAAATTTTGATTGGTGGGATGATGAACAGCCGTCGGACGAAATAAAACAATATGTCGAAGACCAACTGGAAAAGGTAGATTGGAAAATAGATGTCGTTCTGTCTCACACATGCCCATATCAATACATGCCGCGTGAAGCGTTTTTACAAAATGTAAATGAGTGGTGCATAGATAACAGCACAGAAGAATGGCTTGACAAAATCGAAGGCAAGCTCAACTACTCACGCTGGTATTGCGGTCACTTCCACACAGACAAATCCGACGGAGATATAAAGTTCTTTTTCCACGATATAGATGAATTTTATTATGGGGACGGGTTTTGATAAGACAGAGGAACCGTCCCTGTGTCTTTGTAAACATTAAAAAAACGAAAAGAGGATTTAATAATGGACACATCAAAAATATTTGCCAATGTTGAAACAGCACTTCTTAAAGCAGCGGAGGAGATAATTGGGCATTTGGAAGGAAATGACGATTTCAAAAAAAAATTTAAATTCAGGAGAGGAAATACACTTTGCGGGAAAGCTTCACAAGGAAAATTCGGATATAAAAATTATATTGGGGTTTGCGTGAAAGACATCAATAACGATGACAAAATTTGGGAAATCGCACTATACTACAATGATGTTGATAAAAATGGCAACTGCCACACGCAGTTCGGTAAAATTCAATTTTGGAAAGATATTAAAAACACCTCACCGATTAGTGTACATGAACCAGTATCAAGCAAAGATGGTGACATGGTGGTGAAGTTGTGCTTTAGTAAAGCATATAATCCGAAGCAAGCGATATATGATGAAACATATAATCCAAAAAAACTGATTGACGATTTTATCAAATGGGCAAATGTGACATAGAGGGTCGTAACCTTTTTGCGGACTAAAGAAAACGAGTAAATAACCTAACAAAAACACATGGGCAGAAAACGTCCATGTGTTTTTGTATTACTAACTATCGCAACAGAATTAAGTGGAAAGTGAGGATAATATAAATTGACAACATTTGAAGAAGCTGAAAAGAGTATCAGAGAGAAGTATCAAAAATCGGGTGAGACATTCGATATGGTTATAAAAAGAGCATGGGACTTTATGGAGTCAGAGCAATACAATGAAGCATGGAATTTGAGTGTTGATGTGTCGTATTTAGGTGAAGAAAATCATCGGGATCATTGGGAGCAGTACTTGCTCTTGTGGCAGTTATTCATAAAATGCGATGAAGGTGTTATGGAACTCCAATATTGTTATCAAGATGCTGTCCGCCTTGCTCCTGAAGATGTAAAAATAGAGTACAAAAATATGTATAACAAAAACTGGGAACTATTTGAAAAAGGACGGGTGGACAGATGTTCCTGGGCGTCAACACAACCCAAGGAGGTATGTGACAGATGCGGAAAGGAGGATGAATATGGACAATGAGAATAATAACCCGACAATAACGGAGCAGGGGGATGAGATAATATTTGCTCTTGACAGATTTAATGAAGGCAGAAGTGATGAAGAAAAATCAAAATTTGACAAAACTCATGGGGGGCTATATTTCCTTGATAAACATGGTTTTCTGCTTCTTCTGAAAGAACTCGGTGCTGCCTCGGGGTATACATGCGACATTGATGACATACCTGTAAAAGTGTTATATGACAGCTTTATAAGCACGGAGATATTTGGGAATGACTACAGAGATGGTGAGGACGAAAGGTTTTTAATTGTAAATGGTACAAATGTTTATAACGGCGAAAAATGTAAGGTCTTTTCAGAAGCTGATGCGAACATGCTTGAAGGAACTGACGTAAAAATTCCGGAAGGATACACGGACATATGGGAAGACGCATTTCGTAAGCGAAGCGATATTACAAGCCTATTAATACCCGGCAGCGTAAGGAGAATCTGGGAACGTGCATTTTATGATTGTGAAAACCTTGAAGCATTAGTTATTTCCGATGGGGTGAGAGTTATTAAGCGTAAAGCACTTCCGGGCTTCGGCAATTTAAAAAGCATAAATATTCCAAAGAGTGTTACTTTGTTTGAACAGAAGAATTTAGATTGGTATGGTCTTGGCTTTGAAGGCTTTATCGTTGACGATGAAAATGAATATTATTCAAGTGAAGACGGCGTTTTATTTAACAAGGATAAAACAACCTTAATAAAATACGCACAGGGAAAAAAAGCAAAAGAATACACAATTCCCAACAGTGTAACAACAATAGAAAACGGTGCATTTTTCGAATGCCGCAATCTTACAATTAAAATCAATAGAGACAAGGATGAGACAAAGTAAAACAAAGTAAGACAAAGTAAAACAAGGGGACTTGTGTCCCCTTGTTTGATGGGTTTATGCAAATATGCGGTTGGCTTCGGTCATGTTGTTCATTATTTGCACATTGAAGGGGCATCTGGTTTCGCAGGAGCCGCAGTTTGTGCAAGTGGCTGCGTTGGCAGGCAGGTTTTGATAGTGTGCTTTTATTGATGAGGGCACTGCATTTGGTGTCAGGCGGGCTATGTCGAGGTATTTCATGACTGCGGCGATATCAATTTCTGACGGGCATGGTTGGCAATGGTTGCAGTATACGCAGTTTCCTGTAAACTGATTGCATTTTGAGCTTAATATTTCAGAATAATCACGTTCCTCATCGGTGACGGAGTAGTAGGTCATTGTTTCCTCAACTTCTGCTTCTGTTTGACAGCCGAGCAGTGCACTTGCTACTGCGGGACGTGTAAGTGCATAGTGAATGCATTGCGGAACTGTCATTGGTTTTGAAAAGGGTGTATGCTCCGCAGAAATCAGCTTGCCGCCACAGACAGTTTTCATTACCGTAATCCCGACATTCTGCTTTTCGCATAACTTATAAAGCTCACTGCGTACCGGGTCGATTCCCTGCATTAGTGATGTATTAAATTCGGAAAACATCTGTCCGACTGCATCCTCCTCCGGAGGGAGCATATCAAACACGGGATTTAAGCTAAAAAACAGCACCTCCGGTATGCCGGTTTCCAAGGCTCTTTTTGCTGTTATAGGATTGTGGGATGAAATTCCGATGTGGCGGATATCGCCTTTTTGCTTAAGAGACTGAGCATAATCGAGGAATTCTGTCTCAAATACATCGGAGAAATCTTTTTCGGAGTCCACGAAAAACAGCATTCCGATATCGATATATCCAAATATCCGCAGCAAATCCTCAAAGTACTTTTTGACAATTGTAAGGTCACGACTGAAATCGTACTGCTGCTTTAAGTCGGTTGAGCCAATGCCGCCTTGGATTATAACGTCTTTTCTTTTGCTTCCGAGTGCCTTTGCTATGTGCTCACGAATTTCCGTCCCGGGCATGAAGCAGTCAAAAATATTAACGTTGTGACGTAATGCGGCATCAATAGTCTCTTTTACCTGACTATATGGCTTTCTGTCGATATGCTCGCAGCCCAGTCCGATTTCACTGACGGTCAGATTTGTTTTTCCGAGTTTTCTGTATTTCATTGAGTGCCTCCTGATGTGTTTAAATTATTTCTTAAGAACCAGCTATGTATGTCTGATATAAGTGTTTTTGCGTCTTCAATAAATTCTTTGTTCATTTCCAGTACACCTTCCAGGTCCCCGCTTTTTGCCATTCTTTCCATTTTTTTGGCTCTTTGTGTCAGATTTTTGGCTCCAATGCTTGCACTTGCACCCTTTAAGGTGTGAATATCAATAGCATAGTCTGCCAGATTATCCTCGTTTACGTCACTCATTCTGGAAAGCTCACCCGGTATGTTATCTGCGAAGGACTGCATTACCGTCAGAAGAATATCCATATCGTCCTCATACAGAGAAAGTGCCAAAATGGGATTAATCCCGGGAATATCGATTGGTGCTTCGGTTGGAGATTCGGGGGATGGCAGTACTTCGGATGGTGGCGGCACTTCATCCTTCATTATCCACTGACGTATTACTGTGTCAAGCTTTGGCACACTTATCGGTTTTGATACAAAAGCCTGGAAGCCTTCATCGAAAAATAATCGCTCGTTTCCTGCTACGGCATTTGCTGTAAGTGCAACAATCGGTATCTGCTTTGCATAGTCGGTTTCTATATTGCGAATCCACTTGGCTGCCTCGATACCGTCCATTCCGGGCATCATATGATCCATAAAAATCGCATTATAGACCGGCTCACCATGTCTGATTCTGTCAATTGCATCATGTCCGTTTAAAACGCAGTCAACCTTCATTTTATACTTACCGAGCAAACCCTTAGCAACGTCTAAATTAGTCGGGGAATCGTCTACAACAAGTACATTCGCCCAACTGAGATTAGGACGATTAATCTGCTTATCCGCATTTTTCTTGTTTTCTTCATAACGGAAGACCTTGAGATTATCTTTTATTATATCATCAATCAACTCGTCATTAATAAACCCTTGCTTGACATTAAGATGGAAAACAGAGCCAACACCGTATTCACTTTCTACCGAGATAGCACCACCCATAAGCTCGGCTAATCCTCTTGCGATTGAAAGTCCAAGTCCTGTTCCTTCAATCATTCGGTTTGCGCGGGTGTCGACCTGATTATAGTCGGAAAACAGCTTTTCCAAATCCTCGGGACGCATTCCGATTCCTGTGTCGGTAACCGAAAAAGTAAGCTTGATATCTTTGTTTTCACTTTGCTCAGCTCTGACACTCAGGGTAACGGTACCTTTTCTGGTGTATTTAAATGCATTGGAAAGCAGATTTACCAGTATCTGTTTAAGGCGAACATCGTCGCCATAGAGATTAGCGGGTAAATCATCGTCGATATCAAGAACAAACGAAACCGGCTTATCTCCTATGCGGTTAATACTCAGAATAATTACGTCATGCAGAAGGCTTGCCAGACTGTACTGCATCGGAACTAAAGTGAATTTGCCTGATTCGATTTTGGAAATATCCAAGACATCATTAATGATACCGAGCAGGGCTGTACCGGCTGTGCTTATTTGCTGCAGATATTCCTTTGCTTTGTCGGCGGGTGTGTCTCCTTCCATGAGAAGACCTGTCATACCTACGATTACATTCATAGGAGTTCGCAGCTCGTGGCTCATATTGGCAAGGAAATCACTTTTTGCCTGGCTTGCCGCATGTGCTTCATCTCTTGCAACAGCAAGCTCGCGTGTCCGCTTATCAACCAATGCCTGCCGATTGATTGCACTGACCATCATAAGACTGACGCTTCGCATGATAGCGATTTCATCATCATTGAGAATACGCTCACGCTTGCAATCGGCAAAACCGGCAAGTCCCCAAAATTCTTCATCTAAAAACAAAGGAATCAATGCAACTGTTTTTATCCCCAAGAACTCGAAATAATCCTGCTCGGCAAATGAAAGCAAGGACAATGGACCGCCGACGTGTTCATTATTAAGGAATTTTTTCTCCCATTCTGCCATTGCGGGAAATGTCGGGAGGTCAACATCCTGCTCGGGATTCTTTTTCTCGCGTTCACTCATCCACAGATATGCGTGAGCAAATTGCATTTCTCCGTCCTTTGTTATTGCCCGCCATAAGTGGACGCGGTCAGCTTCCATGGATTTTCCCACCATCTCCAAGCTTTCCATAAGCGGACCTTCAATATTTTCATCCTCTTCCGTTGAAAGTAATAATGCCGCCGCTTCATTAACCGCAATCAATAAGTTGTCCTTGCGATGGCTGTCGGTTATATCCCTGAGCAAAATAACCTTGCAAAGAGCGTCACCGTATTTATCGTTTTCCACCGAAAGCAGTAAATCGCAAAGCTTGCTGCTTGAAGGGGTTTCAATTCTGACGGTTTTACTTATAATATTATTGCTGAAAAAGGATTGGTCGGGGACTTTGTCGTCTACATATATAATCTCTGATGCCGCTGTACCTATAAGACTGTCTTCAAAGAAATCCAAAGCTGCGTTGTTTTCCAAGCTTATGACATTATTATAATCCAGAACAATTGTCGGAATGGTTACAGACTCGAAAATATATTCCGAAACATTCGGTATTGTAATGCTGAGTGTTCTGTTTGTCTGCATGGATAAATAAAGCTGAAGTGCCGGAGGAAGCAGAAGGACGGAAACAAGTGGTGTAATTGTAAAATCCGTAAATGCCGGAATAACGAAGTCTGTTATATATCCGAGCGGAGCGAATAAAAAGGTCAAAATAAGAAAACCACGTTGCTGTACCTGCTGGCGTTTCATTTTAGATTCGCGTAACCAGTTAATGTGTGAAGCAAAAACAATTAAGCATAATATGAATGTATATATACCGAAAATTTTAAAGTACAAGCTGCCGCCAAATGTAAATTGAGTTCCGTACCGTGTGAATACGAATTCTACATGACCCAACAATGCTCCGGTTAATACCAGAATCATCGATAGAACAATAAGCCCATATTTAACCATGAACTTAATAAATGATGATTTTATCGTATACATATTTGAAGTAAATCTTACCCAAATAGGCAGGAACATAAAATATGAAATGTATGCTATAGCCCAATAATATGGCAGTGTTTCTGTATTTTGTGCCAGAGTCATTAAGCCGTAAAACAAACAGGATATGACTATGCATACAACTGTTAGAAAATGCTCTCTATGAAGCTTGGATTTTATATCGCTTGCAAGTGTTCTGACGGAAATGTAAACATATCCTACGCATGCCAGAAAAAACAGCAGTGCGATATATGGACTAAAGTTATATGCATTTTGCATAACTCTGCTCCGCTCCTATCATTACTTTGGCAAAAGAATGAGAAAATACAGCACAAACTTGATTGTAAACTGTGTAGTAAGGTCTGTCAATGCTTGCTCTTTGCTTTTTTGAAAACATCTGCTATACTGTATCAGCGTGATTGCAAATAAAAAATATCGGGAAAAACAATGCCGGATTTTAAAAAGCTTACACTTAATGATATAAAAAGCACAAGGGATTATTTTCTATTTTCCATGAACAAAACCTGCGACAATACTGTCGGCGGGACTTTTATGTGGCGTGATTATTTTAAAGCTGAGTTTGCAGAGTTTAATGGTACAATCATTTTCAAGGTTAATATTAAGTACCATGGTGGAATGACTGCTTTTACTCTTCCGCTCGGGAAGGATGTTACGGGCAGTATTATGGAAATAGAGAAATATTGCTGCGAGATGAAAATACCTCTGGTTTTTTGTACTGTAACTAAAGAGGAAATACAACTGATAAAAAGTATTTTTCGTTACCGTAATGTCATGCTGTATCAGGAGACAAACTGGAGTGACTATTTGTATAATGCAAGCGATTTGGTGACTCTGGGCGGAAGAAGATATAGCGGACAGAGAAATCATTTAAACAGATTTCACAAAGCATATGACAGTTACTCCTTTGAAGTGATATCCGAGGATAATCTGCAAGAAGTAAGAGATTTTTATACAAGATTTTGTCAGATAACAAATAAGGCTTCGGATGTTTTTGCGGAGGAGCAGGCAAAAACATTTGAAGTCCTTGATAATTATGATACTTACGGCTTGTTCGGAGGGCTCATCAGAGTTGACGGTAAGGTTGCGGCTTATTCGGTAGGTGAGATTTGCAACGATGTGCTGCATGTCCATATTGAAAAGGCGGATATCAGCTATAAAGGTATTTATCAGGTGATAAATAATGAGTTTGCCAAGCATTATGCAGCAGAGAATATAAACTTTATTAACAGAGAAGAGGATGTCGGAGATGAGGGTCTTCGCAGGTCGAAGGAATCGTATCATCCGTGCGAGATTATTGATAAATATATTGTCGAGGTGATGTAGGGCATTGTCTGTATTAACGCGTTGCCGTTTTACCTGGAAACGCTCTGCAGAGTTATCATTACTCTTTTTCCGTCTTCGTTGACGACGGCAACAATGCCTTTCTCGTACTCTTCGAGCAGACAAATTCTTCTTATGTTGCTCCCTTTTTTTGCCACAACATATAAGGTGTCCGTGCCGTCGTTTTGTAAGAACAGCCGTTCAAGTCCGTTTATGACTTCTACGCGGTGTTCATTTTTATTTTTGCTGAATAATCCCATAATAGCTCCCTGACACGTTTATGCGGTTTCAATTTCTTCGGCTTTTTGCAGATTGTACTTTTCAACGGCGGCTTCTCGCATTTTGTATTTCATTATTTTTCCTGCTGCGTTCATTGGGAATTCCGTTACGAAATCAACATAGCTCGGGACCTTATGCTTAGCCATGCTTTCACGTACAAAATCCTTTACTTCGCTTTCAGAGAGCTCCTCATCATCCTTTAGAATGATGCACGCCATGATTTCCTCGCCGTATTGCTCAGAGGGAACACCGATAACCTGAACATCTTTTATTTTAGGATGTGTATAAAGGAACTCTTCAATTTCCTTCGGATAAATATTCTCGCCGCCTCTGATTATCATATCTCTGAGCCTGCCTGTAATGCGGAAGTTACCATCCGGTGTGCGACACGCAAGGTCACCTGTATGCAGCCAACCATCCGAGTCAATGGCTTCGGCTGTCGCTTCGGGCATTTTGTAATAACCCTTCATAATATTGTACCCGCGTGCCACAAACTCGCCGTTTTCGTTATCGGGTATTTCCTTGTTGGTCTCGGGGTCAACGATTTTGCACTCAACACCCGGCAGCGGTCTGCCGACAGTGCCGACACGAACCTCGACAGGGTCGTCAATGGAACTCATCGTGCAACCGGGAGCACTTTCGGTCTGTCCGAAAACTATTGTAATCTCAGACATATTCATTTTATCGATAACATCTCTCATAACAGATATAGGACAAGGGCTGCCTGCCATTATGCCTGTTCTGGTATGTGTGAAATCGTCGGAATTAAAATCGGGGTGCTCAAGCATAGCAATAAACATTGTAGGAACTCCGTTTATTGCTGTTATCCTCTCTTGCTTAACACATGCAAGGGCGGCTTTTGGTGTAAAATACGGCAGGGGCGACATTGTTGAGCCGTGTGTCATTGAAGCGGTCATTGACAGAACCATTCCAAAGCAATGGAACATCGGTACATGAATAAGAAAACGGTCGGCTGTGGATAAATCCATGCGGTCACCGATACATTTTCCGTTGTTGACAATATTATGGTGTGTTAACATGACACCCTTCGGGAAACCTGTAGTGCCCGATGTATATTGCATGTTACAGACATCATGCGGTCTTGTTAATGACGCCAGACGATGTACTTCTTCTATGGGAATGCCAGAGCCGGCTCCCAGGGCGTCCTCCCAGGTCATACAGCCTTTTTGCTTTGATGTAGCATTTATTATATGACGCAAAAACGGTAATCGTTTACAATGCAGAGCTTTTTTTGATGAAGAGTACTCAAGCTCGGGACATAGCTTTTTCATAACCCCGACATAGTCGGAATCCCTGTACCCGTCAATCATAATAAGCGTATGCACATCTGCCTGGCGTAATAAATACTCAACCTCATGGCTCTTATAAGCTGTATTTACCGTTACGAGAACAGCACCTATTCTGACAGCAGACCAAAAAGCGATAAACCAGTGCGGTACATTGGTTGCCCACACGGCGACTTTATCACCCGGTTTAACGCCGAGAGCAATCAGACTGCGGGCGAAATCGTCAACATCGTCACGAAACTCCGAGTAGGTTCTTGTATAGTCCAGTGTTGTATATCGAAACGCATACTGGTCGGGGAACTCTTCTGTCACACGGTCAAGCATTTGTGAAAATGTGATGTCAAGCAGCTCGTCCTTTTGCCAGATGTATTTGCCTGTTTTTCTTATGTTATTAAAATATTTCTCAGTTCTTGTCCTTTTACTTGTCAGCTGGTTTATTGCGTTTACATAGTGGGGCAGAACAACGTCGGAATCATCGAGACCTGAGTTGTCGTCTGTCATATCGAGCGTTAGGTGCCCTTTATAATCGATTGAGCGAAGTGCAAGCAGCATTTCATTGAGCGGAACATCACCGTCGCCTGTCAGGCAGCGTACAGTTTTTTCGCCGGATTTAAAGGAGTCGCAAACATGGACAAGCTTAACATACGCTCCGAGGTTACGAATTGTCGTATCACCTGTTTCGCCGCCGTAAATGTATGTGTGATGAATATTCCAGAGTGCAGCAAGATTGTCGCTTGCGAAGCGTTCAAGAACGCTGTTTAGTTTTTCGGTGCATGCAAAAGTATCCTTTGTTTCAATCAGCAGTGTTATATCTTCTGTTTCTGCTTTGGGGAGAAGAACACCGATGAGTGAAATGAGGCGTTCCTCATCTGCTTCGGTTTCAAATTTCATATCAAGGCAGACATATGGTGCGCGCAAAATTCTGGCAAGCTCAATACAGTCTGCCGCGATTTTTAGTGCTGAGTCAAAATGCTCGGCAACAAGCAGTAGGGGTGCTTCGCTTTTTGCTGTTGATATAACACCTTGTGCGGATATTACATCTGTGCCTGAAACATCTGCTGTTACACATGCAATTTCAAGCTGCTTTTCACTTAAGCGGCGTAGGAACTGTTGCCTTAGCTGCATATCATTAATAAGGTCATTTGCTTCGCTCGGAGAATAGCATAACTCAAGCCCGTCAAGCTCCATTTTCTCTGCAAGCTCACAATGCTCATTCCATGTTAATTTCAACCATGCGTTTGTTTTGTAAGATAGTTTCATAAATCCCTCTTTGATTAGTTGCAGATTACAGGTATATATATTGATATTTAACTGTATGATTATACCATATTCCATGCTATAATCAATAAAAAATATCTGTGTACGGAGCAAGTAAATGCGATTATTCAATGACGGATGGCACTTTGCAAAAAATGCATCGGAAAACTTTATACCGGTGGAAATTCCTCATGATTGGTTAATCGGAGATGTAAATAATCTATATGAAGCCGGCTTGGGTTTTTATAAAAAGAACTTTTATGCAGATTCATCTTTTGAGGATAGGCGTATATTCATTCGTTTTGACGGGGTTATGATGGACTGCCGTCTGTATGTTAATGACCGGATAGTCGGAGAATGGAAGTACGGGTATACTGCATTTGAGTTTGATATTACAGATTATCTGGTTGCTTTTGATGAAAATACACTGCTTTTGGAAATCAATTATAAATCTCCGTGCTCCAGATGGTATACGGGAGCGGGAATCTACAGAGATGTTTTCCTTGTCGAAAAAGGCTTGGCATATTTTTTAAGCGACGGTATTTATATTACTCCCAAAAAACAAAATGACGGCTCATGGGTTGTTGATGTAACGGCAGAAGCGGAGGCAAACGGGCAAAGCTATGAGACCCGCCACCAAATTGTTGAAACCGGTAGTATGGTTGTTAGAAATGCAAGCCTGTGGGATATTGATTCTCCGCATTTATATCATCTTAAATCGGAGCTGCTGATTGATGGAATCGTTGTCGATTCTGTTATTACACGCTTCGGGCTTCGTGAAATTGACTTTAAATCTGATAAGGGCTTTTTTCTCAATAACAGGAATCTGAAGCTCAAGGGTGTCTGCCTGCACCATGACCTTGGTGCATTAGGTGCTGCCGTGCATAAGGACGCGATTGTCCGACAGCTTCTTATTTTACGTGAAATGGGTGTAAATGCTATTCGGACAGCACATAATCCTCCTGCAAGGGTATTTATGGAATTGTGCGATGAGATGGGATTTCTTGTCCTTTCGGAGTTACTTGACATGTGGAGGCTGCCGAAAAATGAATATGATTATGCACGTTTTTTCGATGAGTGGATAGAGCGTGACGTTGCCTCATGGATTCGGCGTGACAGAAATTGTCCATCAGTTATTATGTGGAGCATAGGAAATGAGATTCAAGATACACATGCTGATGCAAGTCATGGTGAGGCAACTCTGCGAAGTCTGGTTAAAATGGTTCGTGAACATGACCCGGGAAATCATGCTCCGATAACACTCTGTTCAAATTACATGCTTTGGGAGAATACGCAAAAATGCATGGATATTTTGAAAATAGCAGGGTACAACTACACGGAGCAGCTTTATGATGAGCACCATGCGGCATTTCCGGACTGGGTGATTTACGGGTCTGAGACATTTTCGACAACACAGAGCAGAGGTGTTTATCATTTTCCGCTTTCAAAGCCGGTTTTGGCAGATGATGATAAGCAATGCTCGGCACTCGGAAACTGCACAACAAGCTGGGGTACGCAGGATATTGAAGAATGTCTTTTGGCGGACATAGACAACCACTACTCAATGGGGCAGTTTATTTGGGCGGGACATGATTATATCGGAGAGCCGACACCTTATCATACAAAAAGCAGCTATCTGGGGCATATTGATACAGCAGGCTTTCCAAAGGATTCATATTATATTATTAAAGCGGCGTGGACGGATGAGCCTATGGTGCACGTATTTCCGTATTGGGATTTTTCACCGGGTCAGCCTATAGATATTCGAGTCTGTACAAACATGCCGAAGGTGGAGTTGCTTTTAAACGGGGAATCATTAGGTGTACGGGAACCGGAAGGCAGGCTTATTGCCGATTGGTGTATACCTTACGAGCCGGGAGAGCTTCGTGCCGTTGCTTATGATATTAATGATAATGCAATTATTGAGACAGTCAGATGTTCATTCGGTGATGTCGATGAGATAAAATGGGATGCTAAGCCGGTTGGCGAGTTGATTTTTGCTGCGATATCAGCTGTTGACAAGGATGGTAACCCTGTGGAGAATGCAAGCAACAGGGTTTATATTGATGTTAAAAACGGTGAGCTGATAGGCTTGGATAATGGGGATTCTACGGATTTAGAGCAGTATCAGGGGACGGATAACAGGCGGCTTTTCAACGGGAAGCTGCTTGCGGTAATTAAACCGCATAAGGATAAAATTCCGGACATTTCTGTAAGAGTATGTAATAAGGATATTCCCATTCGTAAAATCGAGTTAACTTCAAGCGGGTATGAAATCAAGGCGGAAATCTTCCCTGCCAATGCAACGTACAGCGACTTGCAGTGGCGGCTTACAGATGTCGGCGGTATAGACAGTCATTTGGGGGAAATCAAGATATCGCCGGATTCATTATCGGCAAAAGTTATACCGACTGCCGACGGAGATGTTTATATTCGCTGCGGAGCCGGAAACGGACGTGAGTATGTTGCATTTTATACTCATATTATTAAGACCATTACAGGATTTGGGCATAGCTTTCTAAATCCGTATGAGTTTATTTCCGGCGGGCTGTACAGTAACAGTAATGTTGTGTTGACAAACGGCAATGAGCGTGGTGTTGCTACTCTTCAAGATGGGGATAGTATTGTCTGCTTTTCCGGTTTGGATTTTGGTGATAACGGCTCCGATGAAGTAACATTTGGTCTGTTTCCGCTCAGTAATGAGCCTTTTACATTTGAGATTTGGGAAGGGGATTCACAAAGCGGCAAGCATTTACTGGATGCATATTATGACAAGGGCTCAACGTGGAATACGTATATTAACGTCACGTATAAGCTGTCGCGTCGTTTGGTTGGTGTAACAGCATTTTATGTTGTATTCAAACAGAAAGTGCATATAAAAGGGTTTCAGTTTACTAAGGATAATTAGAAAGGTATTGAGGGAAAATGAAAGTTTTAAGCAGTATTCCTCTGGATAAAATTGAGGTCAGCGATGTTTTTTGGAGCGGGATTCAAAAGCTTGTCAGAGATGTTGTTATTCCTTATCAGGCAGATGTGATGGAGGACAAAATTCCCGGTGTTGAAAAGAGTCAGGCTATCGGGAACTTCCGCATTGCAGCAGGAGAGGAAAAGGGCGAGCATTACGGCTGGGTATTCCAGGACAGTGACGTTGCAAAGTGGCTTGAAGCAGTTGCGTATTCTTTGAGCACTTTTCCTGACTCCAAGCTGGAAGCAAAAGCTGATGAGATAATTGCTCTAATCGGACGTGCACAGGAACCGGACGGTTATTTGAATACATATTTTACTATAATGCATCCGGACAGGAAGTGGCAGAATCTGCATGACTGTCATGAGCTTTATTGCTCGGGGCATATGATTGAGGCTGCTGTTGCATACTATAAAGCGACGGGGAAGGACGCATTTTTGAATATAATGCGTAAGAACGCCGACTTGATTTGCAGTCGATTCGGGAACGGAGACGGTAAAGTCAGAGGTATACCCGGACATCAGGAGATAGAGCTTGCTTTGTTTCGGTTATATGAAGTTACGGGTGAGAAATCGTATTTGGAAACTGCTAAGTATTTTCTTGATGAGCGGGGAAGTGAGCCGAGTTATTTTACTCTGGAAGGTAAGTCAAGAGGCTGGGTTATGTTCAGCAAGGACGGTGAGAACCGGGAATATGCTCAGAATCATAAGCCCGTCCGAGAGCAGGATAAGGCTGTAGGACATAGTGTTCGAGCTGTTTATATGTATACGGCAATGGCTGCTATAGCTTCTGAGACTGACGATATGGAGTTGCTGAGTGCCTGCGAAAGGCTTTGGGAGAATATTACTCAAAAACAGATGTATATAACCGGTGGCATAGGCTCAACTGTACATGGTGAGGCGTTTAGCGTTGATTATGATTTGCCGAATGCAATAACATATTCTGAGACTTGTGCATCAATAGCTATGTGCTTTTTTGCAAGGCGAATGCTTGAGGTTAAAGTGTTGGGGAAGTATGCAGATGTTATGGAGCGTATGCTGTATAATACCGTGCTTGCAAGTATGCAGCAGGATGGCAGACGTTTTTTCTATGTGAATCCGCTTGAGATTATACCCGGCATATCAGGCGTTGTGCAAACACATAAGCATGCTTTGCCGCAGCGACCCGAATGGTATGCGTGTGCATGCTGTCCGCCGAACTTGTCGAGAATGTTACTTTCTTTGGGCGAATATGCTTGGGGAGAAAGAAAAGGTGCCGACGAGGAAGAAGATATTATTATTGCGCATATGTTTTTGGGTGGCTCTGCCGAGTTCAGCATTGCCGGTGGTGTAAAGGTAGAGTGCGAAAGCGACTATCCATATGATAGTAAGGCTCGTTATACTATATTGCCTGTAAAAAAGGAAGCGGAATTTTGTTTTGCCATTCGTATCCCTTCTTGGTGCAAGGATAGCGTGGTTACAATTAATGGTTACGCGACAGCCGGTGATGTTACTGACGGGTATGTGTATTTTTCTCGAAAATGGACGAGTGGGGATGCTTTGGAGATTAATTTTGAAATGCCGGTTATGAGAATTTACTCAAACCTTTTCGTCAGCGGTAACGCAGGACTTGTGTGTCTGCAAAGAGGTCCCGTTGTCTATTGCTTCGAGGAAGCTGATAATTCCGCACCACTTGCTGCACTCAGACTACCTGCGGTTGCCGAAATAAAAGAAGAAAGAATTAATGATAGTGTTCTCGGAGATATAATTGTATTAACTGCCGATGGTACAAAAGAAACAGGAAGTAATGATTTATATTCGGAAAAGAAACCTATCACAGAGACGGTAAAGTTAAAAGCGATTCCATATTATGCATGGGGCAACCGCGGAATCGGTGAAATGAGAGTTTGGATTCGGGAGGATAAATAATGGCTATCAAGGTTGCGTTTATTGGTGCGGGGAGTATTGGTTTTACGAGGCAGTTGCTGACGGATTTGATGAGTGTGCCTGAGCTTAGAGGGATAGAGGTCAGTTTTACTGACATTAATCAGAGCAACTTGGATATGGTGACACAGCTTTGTCAGCGGGATTTTGATGAAAACGGTGTTGATGTCAAGATACATTCTACTACCGATAGGTGTGAGGCTTTTAAAGGAGCCAAGTATATTTTCAACTGTGTTCGTATTGGTATGCTTGAAGCGTTTGAAATGGATGTGGACATACCGCTGAAGTATGGTGTTGACCAGTGTGTCGGTGATACTCTTTGTGCGGGTGGCATTATGTACGGACAGCGTGGAATAGCTGCAATGAAGGAGTTTTGTGACGATATAAAAGCAGTCGCCGCTCCCGATGTTTTGCTGCTAAATTATGCAAATCCAAATGCTATGCTGACATGGGCATGTAACCATTATTTTGGTGTAAATACAATAGGTTTGTGTCATGGAGTTCAGCACGGACATATGCAGATTGCCGAGGTTTTGGATGTTCCGGTAAATGAACTCGATATAATTTGTGCAGGCATAAATCATCAGACCTGGTATATTTCCGCAAAGCATAAGGGTGTGGAGCTTGCTGATAAAATTCTCGACGGATTTTTGAAGAGTGAGAAGTATTTGCGTGAAGAAAAAGTGCGTATTGATATGTTAAAACGCTTCGGATATTATTCTACAGAATCTAACGGTCATCTTTCAGAGTACCTTGCGTGGTATCGCAAACGTCCGGATGAAATAACGGATTGGATAGACCTCGGCTCGTGGATTCATGGTGAGACCGGCGGATATTTGAGGATATGCACGGAGGGTCGAAATTGGTTTGAGACGGACTTTCCAAATTGGTTATCAGAGCCGCCAAAGAATTATGACGGCAGTGAAAGAGGAACGGAGCACGGCTCATATATAGTGGAGAGTCTTGAAACGGGGCGTAAGTACAGAGGGCATTTTAATGTTGTAAACGGGGGATGTATCACGAATCTGCCGGAGGATTGTATCGTTGAAGTGCCTTGCTATGCTGACGGAAACGGTATAAGTGTGCCGATTGTCGGCGATTTGCCAATGGGGTGTGCAGCAATTTGTGCACAGAGCGTATGGGTGCAAAGATTGGCGGTTGAAGCGGCGATAACTGGTAATGATATGCTGCTAAGGCAGGCTATGTTGCTTGACCCTTTGACAGGTGCTGTTCTGACACCGCCGGAGGTCTGGCAGCTGACCGACGAAATGTTGATTGCACAGGAAAAATGGCTCCCGCAATATGCAAAAGCCATTAAAGATGCAAAAAAACGTATGTCAGAGGGTAATCTGTTGCCGACAAAACAGAGCAGAGGAGCAGCCAGGCTGGAAATCAAAACGGTTGAGCAAATGTCGCACGAAGCAGAAAAAATGCGAAAGCTTGCCGCCGCCTCTGCCAAGGAGTTGGTGGATTAGTTTTCGTGGACTATTTTGTTTACGGCGCTGAGGTAGGCACGGATGCTGGCGCCTACTATGTCGGTTGAGACGCCTCTGCCTGAGTATAGCTTGCCGTCGTGGCGGAGTTTTACGAGGGCGTCGCCCGTTGCTTCTCTGCCGCCGGTGACTGCATGGATTTGGAATTCTTCAAGCTCGTAGTGAGCTCCGAAGATTTGTTCTGCCGCTTTGAAAGCTGCATCGATGGGACCGTCACCTGCTGAAAGAGCGGTGCTTATGGTTCCGTCTTTTATAAACTCGATATATGCAGTTGCGGCAATTGCATTACCACTGTTAATAACATAGTTTTTAAGAAGATATGTAGGTGGTGCTTGCCCTGCGGTTTCTGCAATCAAAGCTTCGATGTCGCGGCTTACTACTTTTTTGCCTCTGGAAATGTCTTGGAACTGAGAATAAATACGTTCAATATCATCCTCAGACACATCGTAGCCTATTGCTTTTATATGGCTTCGCAATCCGTCAATGCTTGTTATATCCGGCATACCTGAATCTTCGCCGTTGCTTTCGGTTGATTCGGCAGTTGCTCTGCGTCCCGTGTCTGACGTTCCTGTTAACACAGCAAGCCTCGCACATGTACGTTGGAGTGCAACCGTACTGACATTTGATGAGATACCAAGGGTGTCTCCCCGTACCTTAAGAACATTTAAAAACTGTTCGAGCGGTAGTGTGCCGAGACTTGCGTTAGAGGAAACCTTGACAAGATTTATACCAGCATTAATGCCGTTTATAGCAACAGCAGATGCCAGACCTAAGTTGTCCTTGCAGTGCAGACCGAGCGATACTCTGCCGTTTTCTACAGCACTCTTCAATTCAGGTGCATTTCCGTATACAGATGAAATGAACTCTGTTAACTCCTCGGGTAATAGCTCGCCGACAGAATCACATAATGTTATTGTCTTTGCTCCGGCTGCAATTGCCGCATTTATTACTTTTGCAAGGAAATCCGGCTCACTGCGTACTGAATCGTCTGCGGTAAACTCAACGTCTTTGCAAAGTGTGCAACAATGGGATAACATTTCACTGACGAGTGGCAAAAGCTTTTCGGCTTTCATTTGGTGCTGGTATTCCATTCCCACGGTTGAAGTTGGTATTATTAGATTTAAACGTGGTTTTTTCGCTTTTGACAATGCTGCCCATGTTGAGTCGATGTTTGATTTATCAAGAGAAACCGCGACACTGAGGATACTATGCTCCAATGTCGTTGCAAGCGTTCTGATAAATGCTGCATCGGCAGGAGAGCTTCCTACTTGTCCCGTTTCGATGATATCAATTTGCAATTTCTCAAGTAGCTTTGCAGTTTCAAGCTTTTCTTTAAAGCTCAGCTTTGCCGCATGTACTTGCTCAGATTCGCGCAGTGTTGTATCTGCGATTCTTATTTTATGCATTTATTTATCTCCCACATACATTTCGTAGAAAGGTTCTCTTGTGAATAAGCAACACAAGAGAACCTGTTTCTTAGTGTACTTACTTAACTTCTACTGTCCAGTCCATATCGTCTTCAAGGGTTCCGGTTTGGATACCGTAAAGTGTGTCATAGAGCCTTTGAGCGAGTGCTCCGACTCCGCCACTACCAATAGTAAGACTTTTATCTTTGAACTTTAGCTCTCCTACCGGCGATATCACTGCCGCAGTTCCGGATGCGAAAATCTCTTTGAGGGTTCCTTCATCGGCGGCTTTTACGACATCGCCGATTCTAAGTCGTCTTTCCGAGATTCTTACACCCCATTTTTTGAGAAGCTCAATAACGGATGCACGAGTAACACCGGGGAGTATTGTTCCCAGAAGCGGTGCCGTTATAACCTCGTCGCCAATCATAAAGAACGCATTTGATGTGCCGATTTCTTCGACATAGCTATGCTCATGTGCGTCAAGCCACAATACCTGAGCACATCCATGCTCGGCTGCTCTTGATTGCGCTTTTAATGCCGCACCATAATTTCCGCCCACTTTTGCAAAGCCTGCACCACCCACTGCCGCACGGACAAATTCTTCCTCAACGAAAATTTTGGTCGGTGCCATTCCGCCGCCGGGTATATCGTAATAAGGTCCGACAGGGGAGAGTATAATTATGAACATGTATTTGGCAGCAGCTTGAACGCCTAAAAACGGGTCATCTGCAATAATAAACGGGCGGATATAAAGCGAGGTTCCTTCTTTTTCGGGAATCCAGTCGCGTTCAACATCGACAAGTGCTTTTATTGCCTGGACAAAAAGCTCGGGGTCGATATCGGGCATACACATACGCTCGTTTGTTTTACGTGTACGCTCTGCGTTCATGTACGGACGGAAAAGCTGAACTCGTCCTGCCTTTGTACGATATGCTTTCATTCCCTCGAACATTTCTTGTCCGTAATGGAAAACAGCAGCTGCAGGGTCAAGTGACAGAGGTCCGTATGGAACTATTCTACCGTCATGCCAACCTTTGCCTTCTATATAATCCATAATAAACATATGGTCACTAAAGGCTTTACCAAACTTTAGAGTGTTCGGGTCAGGCTTCGGCTTTGGTGTTGTGGTTTTTTGTATAGTGAATGAATATTTCATGATTACTCCCTGTTGGTTGTCCGTTATTATGGTTTCCAGAGATGGAAGGCCTTTTTGTTTAGTTCTGCAAGAGCGTCGCTTTTTGCACCGAAGGTACTCTGGATTAGTTTTTCCAGCTCATCGGATGAAACGATATCGGTAGTGCGTGCGAGAGCTCCAAGCATTATTATGTTTGCTACGCGGGCATCTCCCAGTTCTACAGCCAAATCACTTGCCTCTATTTCGTATACATTGATATCGCTGCGTTTTGCAGCTTGGTGAATGAGCGACTTGTTAAGGAGCAGTACTCCGCCCGGTTTAAGAGTCGGCTCAAACTTAAGCATTGAGGGAAGGTTCATTGCAACCACACAGTCCGATTCAAATATTAGCGGCGAGCTGATAGGTTTATCCGAAACTATTACCGTACAGTTTGCAGTACCGCCTCGCATTTCAGGTCCGTATGACGGGAAAAATGTTGTTTCTTTATTTTCGTGTATTGCTGTCGTTGCAACAAGCTGACCCATCAGCATTATTCCCTGACCGCCGGAGCCGGCGAAAAACATCTTATGTGACATTATTTATCGCCTCCTTCCGGTGATTTAAATACTCCAAGCGGATAGAACGGGAGCATTTGCTCTTTTAGAAAATCCATTGCCGCAATCGGTGAAAGTCCCCAGTTTGTCGGGCATGTTGATACAAATTCAACAAATGAGAAACCTAGCTTTTTACTTTGGACATCAAATGCTTTCTCTACTGCTTTTTTTGCCTTGTTGACATTTCCGGGTGTATTAAGAGCCACACGTTCAACATATACTGCACCGTCGAGAGTTGCAATCAACTCGCTGACACGCATTGGGAATCCTGCAAGTTCTTTTTTACGTCCCGATTGTGCGGTAGTTGCTTTTTGACCCATAAGGGTTGTCGGAGCCATTTGACCGCCTGTCATTCCGTATATTGCATTGTTTATAAAGAACGCTGTTATATTCTCGCCTCGGGCGGCTGCGTGTATAATTTCCGCTGTTCCGATGGAAGCGAGATCGCCGTCACCTTGATATGTGAAAACGAGACTGTCGGGATGTACTCTTTTTACTCCCGAAGCAACTGCGGGTGCTCTGCCGTGTGCACATTCACACATATCCACATTCATAAATCTATGTGCCATAACTGCACAGCCTATGGGTCCGCAGCCTATTGCATTACCGAGCTTACCCATATCATCGAGTGTTTCTGTAATTAATCTGTGTGATATTCCGTGTGTGCATCCGGGGCAGAAGTTAGTGACCACCCGGTTCATGCCTTTTGTATACTCAAAAACAGGTTGTAACATTTTAATCAGCCCCCTATCTCTTCAAAGATTTTTTTAGTCCGATTTGCAATTTCCAGCGGTGTCGGAATTACGCCGCCCGTGCGGTTTAATAGCCTTATCGGGAAACGGTCTTTTACACCAAGTCGTACATCCTCAATCATTTGCCCCATTGAAAGCTCTGCGGAGATTATGACTTTTGTTTTGCTTGTAACTTTATCAAAAATATCATATGGGAAAGGTCTGAGTGATATCGGACGAATAAGACCGACCTTGAGGTTTTGCTCTGCAAGAAGCTCGATTGCTTCTTTTGCGATTCTGGCAACTGTGCCAAAAGCGACTATCACAACTTCAGCGTCTTCCAAGCCGGCTGTTTCGACTCTGACAAGCTCTTTGTTTGCTTTTTCATACTTTGCAAAGAGTGAATGTATATGCTTTTCAAGGTCATCTGCTGCAAGGCGTAGTGATTTGACAGTATTTTTCTTCGAATCATCATCGCCGTAGCCTGTTATTGCCCACGGTTTTTGCTTTCTTATATCTTTTGAATCAACAAAGGGGACTTGCTCGGGGAGTTCAACAGGCTCCATCATTTGCCCGAGAATTCCGTCCGTTAGTATAAAAATGGGGTTTTGCCATTTATCTGCAAGCTCCATCGCTTCATAAACGAGGTCAACACCTTCCTGAATGCTTGACGGTGCAAAAACGGGAATCATATAATCGCCGTTACCGCCGCCGCGTGTCGCCTGGAAGTAATCTGCCTGACTCGGTTGAATTGTGCCGATTCCGGGACCTCCGCGAGCAACATTCAAAATGACTGTCGGAACTTCTGCAGAGCACATAAAGCTTAAGCCCTCCTGCATTAGAGCAATGCCGGGGGATGATGACGTGATAAATACTCTGCCTCCGGCGGCACCGGCACCGTATGCCATGTTTACCGCACTGATTTCACTTTCTGCCTGAACAAAATATCCGCCGCGTTTCGGAAGCTCACGTGACATATACTCGGGGACTTCATTTTGCGGGGTAATGGGATAACCGAAATAATATCTGCATCCGCCGCGGATTGCCGCTTCCGAGAATGCCTCGTTGCCTTTCATTAAGACCTTTTTACTCATCCTGCTGCATCCTCCTTATAGATTGATATTGCACCGTCAGGACACATAACCGCACAGGCTTTACACCCAATACAATCCTCCTGCTTTGTAATTTCTGCAGGGCAGTAACCCTTATCGCTGATGTGTGTGCTCATAACAATAATCCCTTTCGGGCAGTTAATACGGCACAGCTCGCATCCTTTGCAGAAGTCTCCGTCTATACGGACTTCAAATTTTGCCATTTTATTTCCCCTCATTCCTCTCTCTATTTATCCAACCATGTCGGGCGTAAATATAGCCCTAGCGGCATTAGATTCTCATTTTGCCCGGTAAGCTCTTTTAGCTCATTCGGGTTTACTATACCCTCGGGGTAGCAGTTGCATAAAATGTGTTTGCCTGTTAGTTCGCTAACCTTCTTGCAAAGATCGTGCCCGTATATGATATCTGCCGCTTTAGTTTCACGCAGCATGTGTGTATTGTTGACGATAAATGCTACTGTCAGATTTGTTATATCTTCTATGGCAGCAATATGCTCAAGGATTCCTTCAATATTGCTCGTTTCGGGGCGGTTAGCGTTTACGATTGCAAGAACGGTTGTATCATCCGTAAAATACTTGGAAAACTGATTTAATACAAGAGCACCTGTATCATTGCCGCCTGTGTCAATTATGACTCTGCACGTTTTGCTCTCAAGCGGGGTGCGAATACTTGCATCGATTGCGGGGAGTTCTGCGGTTATTTCATTCTTATATATATTGCTGTAGACAGATATACCACTGCTCTCAAGCAGTCCACGCTTCTCTTGTGAACGAAAATACGGGTTAACAATATCAAGATCAATTAGCGAAATTCTTGACACCTTGTCAGAGGGACGGTTCTCCTGACACGTTTTGCTTACCAGCAGTGCAAGAGAAACTGCAAACTCAGTTTTTCCGCTTCCGTAATGCCCGGTTACTATTGCTTTTCTGCCGATATTGTCAAAAATACGGACATCACTCATTGGTATACCAACCTTAAATATAAGAAAAATAACAAATATCAGCAGGTAAATTTATCAAAAAAGACGTGATTTGTCAAGTTTTACGGCGGGTTTTTTTGAATCCGGTTTATTGTACACTTAATTTGAGACACTGTAATTAGTCGGGTAGTAGGGTAGAAGAAATAAAACTATTTACATTATATTGTGGTCATGATATTATTTTTATCTAGATATAGACCAAAGTAGCAATCAAGTAATTTTTAAAGGACAGCTATAATGCAAGGAAGTTGTGTTAAACATAATATTGAGTTAAATCAAGGGATAATAAGTCTCTTAAAAAAACACATGGATGCAAATGGGATTGATAGTGAAAAGCTAGCCTATGCAATGGACGCTCTTGTATTAGATGTGACTCGGGTTGTAGATAGTAAAATTACTGATGCTATAAATATATTCAAAAACGAAAAAAACAAGAAACTAAACTCTATTCAAAAGGAAATACTAAGAAAATATTTTATTGGCTATCCGGTAAAGTTAGACATTGATATTGAAGATAAATACATACTCGATATTACTCATGAAGATAAACAAATTGCATATGAGTTGATAGAAAAGGGTTTTGCAAGAAAAGAATCTGTCATGCTTGATTCATTAACTGCAAGGTATAAAAAAAATATCCTTGAAGAAAACAACAATTCAACAGATGATTACATAGAATATATTCATAAAATGCAAGTTAATAAGAATCAATTATTAATTATCGAAGTAGATGCAGACAAAGGGTTAACCTCAAATAATATTGCAGAAATTATTAGTAATAAGTACGATAAACTGTCGAACTTTCATCATGCTATTATTGTTTTCAGAGACGGAGAGAACACAATTAGTTGGTCGCAAATCGCAGAAGTTGCACTATTTATGGAACAGTTTAAGAAAGAAAATAACTTCAATGTATATGAAAGAGCAAACAAGTCCAGACGAGTTAATGAGTTGAATACATTTATTAAAGGAAACAAACATGTTGAA